>ERZ824598.17-NODE-17-length-261717-cov-8.268079_pt1 | contig 261717 bp, 245 predicted proteins | sample MGYA00519934_ERZ824598 | MGnify/ENA primary metagenome ERZ824598 (study PRJEB31778, sample SAMEA3449177) | human gut metagenome | biome: human gut; feature: human-associated habitat; material: faeces | place: United Kingdom | collected 2010/2012 ... | reverse complement strand
GAACACAGTAGTTAAGCCCTTATACGTCGAAAGTACTTGGCTGGAAGCGGCCTGGAAGGATAGATAGCTGCCGGTTAGAAAAACAGCTCATGCATTGCATGAGCTGTTTTTCTATATGTAGATACTTAGATTTGCACTCTTTCTCTGGATAGTATATAATATATAAAAAATTTTCCCAAAACCGGGCGAAATTTTGGGCGAGCAACGTAACTATAGATGAAAATAATTTATGGAAGCGTATTTCATTGTGAAGTATGTATTTCTGGTGTGTTAGTTACGAGGTGACAAAGATGACTTATGAAGAAATGAAATCTAATGGCAGTAATATTGAAATTGTTCCTTGCAAAAGAATGCAGTGCAAAGGAGCTGTTCCACGTGTGCTCAACATCAATTCATATATGAATGTATATGAGTTTGAAGAGCAGGTGATGAAGTATATGTGTAATATGCGTCCGGTTATGGATGAATTCATCTGCGTAGATCTTGCTGGCATTGAGGACAGACCTGTGGACTTTATTCAAAGTCTGGTGGAAAGCTATATCCGCTACGATAGCGTGCGTATCAAGAAAAACTATCGTGTTGAGTATGGCAAATTGGATAAAGAGGGCAATAATCATATCTATGTTCTTGAAGCACCAAATGGAGTGTGCGACTATGATATGGCAGTCTCTGTCTTCGCTATGGTGTGCATTGAAGGAAAAGCTCCGTCAGATTGGCACTGGAAAGAGATAACTGAGGAAGTGTTTGCGAAAAAAGAGGAAAGTACAGAAGTCATGCATGTTGAAGGGATTGACTGGAAGGAAGTAGCTTTTGCTAAAAGAAGGATGAGTCGTGTGTTAGGTGCTGTTGTTGGCGATATCGTTGGGTCTGTATATGAATTCAATGAAATAAAAACCAAGGAATTTCCGCTATTTTCTGAACATTGCTGCCCTACTGATGACAGTATTATGACGTTTGCTGTTATGAGTGCTCTGGTAGAGTGTAATAAGGATTACCGCAAACTTGCTGCTGAAACCATAAAACAAATGCAACGTTGGGGAATGAGATATCCTAAGGCGGGTTACGGAAGTATGTTTTCTGATTGGCTTAGAACGAACGATCCGCAGCCTTATAATAGTTTTGGCAATGGTTCAGCTATGCGTGTTAGCCCAGTAGCTTACGTTGCTAAATCTATAGAAGAAGTGAAGGAACTGTCTAGAATTGTTACTAGCGTTACGCATAACCATCCAGAAGGGATAAAGGGTGCTGAAGCTACTGCAGTTGCAACATATATGGCTTTACATGGAAGCAAGAAAGAAGAAATTTTTACTGTGATAGATAATGAATATTATCCGATGAACTTCACGCTAGACGAAATCCGTGCTGATTACGAATTTAATGAAACGTGTCAGGAGACTGTTCCGCAGGCGTTAAAAGCTTTTTTCGAAGCGACTGATTTTGAAGATGCAATTAGAAACGCAGTATCTATCGGTGGAGATAGTGATACAATTGCAGCTATAACAGGTGCGGTTGCAGGTGCTTATTATGGTGTACCTTATCGAATTGAACAGCAGGCGTTGAAATACATGGATGGATTACAGAAAAAAGCTTATCGCTTATTTTGTTCATCATTTATGTTTAAATAAAAACCAGTTTTGTGCGCTTTGGAGGTGCTTTATAATGACTATTTGGAGATCGCATATTAAAATAGTTGGTAGTCCTGGTGGGAGTCGCATTGATCTTTGCCTTAATAAAAGTGTATTGGCTATGGGGTGGTCGCTTAGTGATAGGCATTTAGAGGGAAATAATATCAATGAAACTGACAAGCAAAAGATTCAGAAACAGCGTTCAGGTATTAAATCTTATGATGATTATGCGGCATTGATTAAAGAGTGGAATGTTTATGGTGGTAGTGTTGATGATAATGTAAGAAGATTATATTATAATGTAAAACCTGATGATTTGGTGTGGATACGTGATAAGGGAATTTACTATATTGGTAGAGTTGGCGAGAATAGTCAATGGGTTTACGATAGTAGTAAAGAAATACTAGAAAGTGATTCTACTACGCAACGAACTTGTATAGAGTGGCATAAAGTAGGAGATGAATTTCATGTACCTGGTAGAGTAGTAGATGCTTTTATACTTGGAGCTACATTACAAAGAATAAATTCTGACGCAGTAGAGCTCTTTTCAAAACATTACTATAATACTAAAATTGACAATAATTGTTATAAAGATTTGAGCATTAGAGCTGACCAAGAAATGTTTTATTCATTAATCTCTTCAACGGATTGTGAAGATTTAGTATATGCATATTTATTCTCTGAGTATGGATATATAGTAATTCCTTCGACTAATAAGCAATCAACAGCTCTTTTTGAGTGTGTTTTGCTCGACCCTAAGGATAGAACGCATATATATATTCAAGTTAAAAAAGGTAAAGTAGACATTGATGCAAACGCATTTAGACATTTGCAGGGCAAGGTTTTCTTATTTACTAGTGAGGGCAACGTAACTAATCTGGACGATAATGATGAAAATATAAAACGTATATCGCCAGAAAAACTTTTTGACTTTGCAATGTCTGATGCAGCAAAAAATATTGTTTCTGATAGTATCAGCTATTGGACTGAATATATGCGGCAGGAGCTCTCATGAAAACCTTACTCATCACAGGATTCGACCCTTTCGCCCACTACACGATGAATCCATCGTGGGAGGTTGCACAGGCTTTACCTGAAACTATAAATAACTATCACATTCATAAGCTGCGCTTGCCTAACATCTTCGGCCTTGCGCCGCGCCTGCTGCTCGAGGAGGCGCAGCGCGTGCAGCCTGACGTTATCCTTATGACGGGCATGAATAGCGGCACGACGAAAATAGATATTAATCTTGCGGCATTAAACATCAAGGATGCGCTTATCGAGGATAACATGGGACGCAGGCCGTGGAATGAGCCAATTCTTGCTGACGCCCCCGCCGCCTACTTTGCTACGATTCCTGTACATGAAATAGTCCGCTCTTTACGTGCGCAGAAGTTGCCCGTGCAGCTGGAGTTCGCTTCCGGCGGCTATGTCTGCAACGAAATTTTTTACCGTGCTGCCCATGCCTACGCCGGTACGACAACGAAGGTTGGCTTTGTGCATGTACCTTTGCTGCCGGAAATGGTGATGGATGAAAATATGGCCTTACCATTAGAAAAGACTGTGGAAGCTCTGCAGGCAATCATCAAAGAATTATAATTTACCGGATAGCTATCATGGCTATCCGGATTTTGCATATCTGAGTACAATTTTGCATGGTTAAATGCTATTATTTTTTCCTGCAAGGCGCTATAATATTAAAAGCAAAGCATATGGGCAGGTGATATGATGTACTTTCAATACGGCGAAACAGAAATAAATTATCTTAAGCGCAAGGATAAAAGGCTTGCTTTGGTAATAGATGCAATCGGTCATATTGAGCGTAAGCTGGACGCTAATCTTTTTGCTGCTGTTGTACGTCATATTGTCGGTCAGCAGATATCATCCAAGGCACAGGCGACTGTTTGGGCGCGTTTAGAGGCAAGGCTGAAAGATGTTACACCTGCGGCAGTGCATGCTGCGTCGGCACAGAAGCTGCAGGCCTTGGGCATGAGCCTGCGTAAGGCGGAATATATCAAGGATTTTGCTGATAAAATAGTCAGCGGTGATTTTGATTTGCAGTCCGTGGAGCAGATGAGTGATGCAGAGGCTATTACAGCTTTGAGCAGCCTGAAGGGTATCGGTAAATGGACGGCAGAAATGATTTTGCTGTTCTGCCTGCAGCGACCGGATATTTTGAGCTTTGACGATTTGGCAATTCAGCGCGGTTTGCGGATGCTGTACCATCACCGTAAAATAACCCGCGAGCTGTTTAATAAATATCAAAAGCGTTACAGTCCCTACGGCAGCACGGCAGCCATCTACCTTTGGGCGATTGCCGGCGGTGCGATAGAGGGTATGAAAGATTATGCGCCTGCGAAAAAACGTTAAATTATAAGGGGTCTATTCCCCTTAGTGCTACCACGCAAAATAAATGAGGTTGAAGATGTTGTACTATAAAAAGATTTCCTCGCCTTTAGGCGAAATAACTTTACGCAGCGATGGTGAAAGTTTAACCGGTCTATGGTTTGTAGACGATAAGCATTATGGCGATAAAGATATTCAAGATGCGCAAAATGCGGAGCTGCCTGTTTTTGCACTTGCCGAAAAGTGGCTGGCGGAATATTTCGCAGGCTGCGAGCCGAAGGTAAATGTACCTTTGCAATTTACCGGCAGTGATTTTCAGGAAAGTGTCTGGAAGATATTGCAAAAAATTCCTTATGCAGCCTCATTACTTACGGCGATATTGCGTGCGAAATTGCAGCGCAGCGTGGTCTTGCACGTATGTCGGCGCAGGCTGTAGGCGGTGCAGTGGGGCGTAATCCGCTCTGCATTATTATTCCGTGTCATCGCGTAATAGGTGCTAATGGCAGCCTTACCGGCTATGGCGGCGGTATGTGGCGCAAGGTGCGTCTGCTGGAGCTGGAAAAGATTGATATGAGTAAATTAACTGTACCGACAAAGGGTCCAGCGTTATAAAGGAGTTTTTTATGAATAAAATGTATTATCCTGTTGTCGCTTTGGCATTAGGACATCTTGTTACCGATATGCAGGCCGGCGCGCTGCCTATCGTTTTACCGCAGCTTAAGGAGCTGTTTTCCTTGAGCTATTCACAATTGGCGGCGATTGTACTGCTGCAAAATATTATGTCATCCGTTATTCAGCCGGCCTTCGGCTATCTTACCGACAGGCGCTCGCTGCCGCGCTTTCTGCCGCTTTGTGCGGCGCTGGCAGGTGCAGGCTTTGCCTTTGTAGGCTGGGTTTCCAGTTATACGCTGCTTTTATGCACGGTTATTTTTATCAGCCTGGCGAGTGCAACATACCATCCGCAGGCTTCCAAAACAGTAAATTTTTTGAGTGATGATACCAACCGCACGAAAAATATGGGCTTATTTTCTATCGGCGGTAACGCCGGTATGGCGGTGGGCTCTATCTTCATGACCTTCCTTTTAGGCCTGGCCGGCGGCATTCATAACACCATGTATTTTGCTGTCCCCGGCTTGCTTGTCTTTTTACTGATGGCTAAGGCGATGCCGGATTATATCCGCGTCAACAAAGAGCATGAGGTGCAGCAGGCTAAGAAGGCTGCTGACGGTACAAGCGAAAAAATGTCGTATTTTGCGCTTTTCCTGATTTTGTTCTATATCTTTATGCGTTCTTCTATTCACAGCGGTATTTCAACGTATCTGCCGTTGTATTTTATGAAGTTCCGCGGCTTTGAGGCAGTTTTCTCCAGCAGTCTGGTGTCCGGCTTCCTTTTAGGCGGTGTGGCAGGTACCTATGTCGGTTCTATTTTGAGCGACAGGCTGGGAGCACGCAAAATTCTTTTAGGCTCTATTACGCTGAGCATTCCGGCGATTTACTGTATTACGATTGCTACGACGAAGGTTTTTGCGATGGCTTCTGTTGTTATTGCCGGCTTTTGCATCATCGGTTCCTTTGCAACTACGATTATCATTGCACAGTGCATGATGCCTAATAATGTTGGTATGGCGTCCGGTCTGACAATCGGCTTCAGTGTTGGCTTAGGCGGTTTTGGCGTAACAATTCTCGGCGTGCTGGCCGATAAGTTCGGCCTGCCGATGGTTATGCAGCTTTTGGTATGGCTGCCGATTGTAGCGGCGATTACGGCTATTTGGATTCCGATACCGAAAAAATTACAAAAATAAAATAACATATGCTGAAAAAATGGTCCTCGAAACTTTACGCTTGCCGTTAGTAAATCATATAATAAATTTTTACAGAGGGGTATTTTCTTATGGATAATTATAGACTTGGCATTTTTTATGGTCTTGGAGCCTATCTTTTATGGGGCGTGCTGCCGATATACTGGAAGCTGCTGCAGCATGTTGAGGCGATGGAAATTTTGGCGAGCCGTTTTTTATGGTCGGCCGTTTTCGTCTTTCTTTTATTACTGGCAACAGGCAAGCTGAACATCTTCATGCAGGAAACCAAGGCTATTTTCAGCACGAAAAAGACGGCTTGTTGCATGGTGCTGGCAGCAATTATGATCAGCTTCAACTGGGGTATTTTTATCTGGGCGGTAGAAGCAGGACGCATTGTAGAAACAAGCATGGGTTATTATATCAGCCCGCTGATGAATGTACTCTTTGGCGTAGTGTTTCTGCATGAGCGCCTTTCTAAGCTGCAGATAGCAGCTGTTAGCTGTGCGGCTGTCGGCATTGGTGTGATTATTGTCCATAACGGCGGCCTGCCTTGGGTAGCACTGACGCTGCCATTGACCTTTGCCTTCTATGGTTTACTGAAAAAAATTATTGTTGCCCAACCGATGACGAGTATTCTGTTGGAAACATTATTGATTTTGCCTTTGGCTGTTGGCTACTTATATTACCTTAGTATTAACGAAGGTACTGTTTATCAAAGCTGTGATATGAATACGCTGCTGCTTTTAGCAGGTGCGGGCGCTGTTACGGCGACACCGATGCTCCTTTTTACGGCCTGCGCGCGTAAGCTGCCGTTGAATATTGTTGGCTTTTTGCAATATATTTCGCCTTCTATCTCGCTGATGATTGGCGTGCTGATTTACGGTGAACCGTTTACCGGTACTACTGCTGCAGCCTTTGGTTGCATTTGGGCGGGATTGGCACTGTTTATCTGGTCGCAGCTAAGAAGATAAAAAATAAACTCCTGCAGGCAGGCTAGAAGCCCGTCAGCAGGAGTTTTTGCGTTTGGTAATAATGCCCATTTTTGAAAAATACAGGCTGTTTATGCTATAATTATATTTGCTTTTTTATGGAGGTGTTATAGTGAGCTTTTTCTCAGATAAGTGGCGCGGTATTATCTTATGTGCTGTTTTGGCAGTGCCGTGCTGGTTTTTAGGCAAGCTGGTGCCTGTAGTCGGCGCGCCGGTCTTTGCAATTCTTTTAGGTATGCTGGTGGCGCTTGTGTGGCCCGTGCAGGCTGCATATAAGAGCGGTGTAGGCTTTGTATCCAAAAAGGTGCTGCAGTATGCGGTAATCCTGCTTGGCTTCGGTCTGAATATTTCCGTAGTACTGGCAACCGGCAAGCAGTCACTGCCGATTATCGTCTGCACGATTGCAACCTCGCTTATCGTAGCTTATGTATTGCATAAGGTAATGAATATTCCTGGCAAGATTTCCACACTTATCGGTGTTGGCTCGTCTATCTGCGGCGGCAGTGCGGTGGCAGCGACAGCGCCTGTCATCAAGGCAGATGATGAAGAGGTAGCGCAGGCTATCAGTGTTATCTTTTTCTTTAATGTGCTGGCAGCGCTGCTTTTCCCTTGGTTGGGTACGGTGCTGGGATTTTCTACGACAAGCGGTGAAGCCTTCGGTATTTTTGCCGGTACTGCTGTTAACGATACTTCTTCTGTTACGGCAACGGCGGCGACCTGGGATGCAATGTTCGGTCTGGGAACGGCAACTTTGGATAAGGCGGTGACGGTAAAGCTGACGCGTACACTGGCAATTATTCCGATTACGCTGGTATTAGGCTATCTCGTAGGCAAGCGTGAACAGGGTACCAATCATGAGGTTAATATCAGGAGCATTGTGCCGAGCTTTATACTGTACTTCGTGCTGGCTTCGCTTATCACTACGTTGGCGACAAGCATGGGTGTGGCGGCAGAGATTTTTGCCCCACTAAAATGGCTCAGCAAGTTCTTTATCGTTATGGCGATGGCTGCGGTAGGTCTGAATACGAATATCGTCAAGCTTGTGACAACAAGCAGCAAGCCTTTGGGACTCGGTCTTGGCTGTTGGGCAGGTATTACGTTTGTAAGCCTGCTTTTGCAGCATCTGCTTAATCTCTGGTAAGCAGAATAAAATTTAATTTTGCATCGGAAACAGCGACAAATAATAGTTTGTTCGCTGTTTTTGACGTTTTAAAAGGCTGTTTTGCTTGTGAGCGGGACGAAGCGGGACCCCTAGATATAGTGTTGTGGAAATCTCACCCTAGTTGTTATTAAAGTTATCCACAGATTGTGCATAACATGTTGATAATTGTGTAAAATCCTTGTAAACAAGCCACTTTTTTCTCAGAGGCTGGTGGATAACACTCTGCATAACTAAAAGTTATGCACAAAAACTGTGGATAAGTCTGTTGATACTGTTGATAACCTTACACTAAATATCGGAAAAGGGGGATATATTTTCCAGGAAAACAAGATAATTTCCTATTGCTGCGGTGGTATTTTGTATACAAACGCAAGTTTTTTTGCTATCTGCAAAGTTTTTGCTTGCGTAATAGACGATTTTTGTTCATAATATTATTATGACTAATTGTAAGTAAATGGAGGAAGATTAGGTTATGGCATTAAAGCAAATTGATGCATTGGCAGCTTTGCGTGAGGCTGCAGGTGAAGTTATAGAAACTTCTTTGTGTGATGTACAGGGTAACTGGCTGGCACTGGTAAATACTGAGGAAGGCAAGCGCCTGGCTTTTGCTGCGAAGGGTGAAGCTGCGCTGAGCGCACTGTGGAAGGATGTTGAAAAGGAAGCAGACGTTAAGGACGTACATGTTTCCGTTATGGCCTTGAATGCGAATAATGCTGCGCTGGTGCGCCGCTATGTTAAATGGACCGCACCGACTGCCTGCGGCACTAAGGGTGCCAGCATCGGCTTCAGCGATTGGCTGGGCGAGGCAGATGCTGTTGTGGCGGAGCTGTTCGGCAAACGTCAGCTGAAACCGGTATTGGTTGATTTTACTACCGAGGACAGCGAGGCTCTGCAGCGTTACTTTGTACAGGCTGTGGATACCGCAACCTGGGGCGTGCTCGAAGAGGGCTACAAGGAAGGCTACGGCGCTAATGCTGCCGGCCTGAAAACCGAAGAGGAAATCGTTAAGGCTCTGCTTTATGGCTACAGCATGATTGGCTTTGACTGCAGTGATAAAATTGACCTGGGCATTGAAAAGCTGTCCGATGAGGCTGTTGACAAACGCTTTGAGCAGTTCAACGAACCCTTCCGTGCTGCTGTGCATGCTTCCTATCTGAACGCTGAGTTCAAGGTTGGCACCAGCAAGATTACCTTTACGGAAAATCAGCTGCACCGCATTGTTCTGGAATACGGCGAAGCAATTATGCATATCCAGTTCATCTATAACTCCTATCTGAAGAATACTCCTTGGGATATTGATTTTGAGCTGGACCTTTCCAAGCCCGGTAAGGTGCTGACTCCTCAGGAGCATTATCTGATCGGCAATGAGCTGCAGCGTAACGGTATTAAGCTGAGCTCTATCTGCCTCGACCCGCTGAAGGACGCAGAGGCTGTAAACGATAACCTGCAGCTGCACTGCGAGATTGCCGACACCTTCGGCTATCGCTTGAGCTTTAAAAATGCGGATATTGCTATGGAAGATACTGCTGCTGCTATGAAATATCTGAAGGGCAAGGTTCATTTCAAAATGAACAATATCCTCTGGATGAGCGCAATAGAGCTTGCTAAAGCTCTGGATGCCGACCTGTTCGGCAAGCTGTGTGCTGCCTGTGGCTGTGAGCCGACAGCAGACGCTGCCGACCGCGCACTGGTGCTTGGCTACAGAAAGGCGCTGAATCCGAAGGAGGAAGGCAATGTTGTTGCTGACATGAAGGCTTTCCTGGAAGCGCATCATGCTGAATATGCTGCAGCAATCAAAGAGAATGTAGCTGCAAAATTAAAGAATATCTGAAATTAAAATTCAAGGGCTTCCCAAAAAAATTTTGGGAAGTCTTTTGTTTTAAACGATACAAAACACTGTCTTTAACGTGTTTTTGCATAATGGATATTAGTGTACTTTGTCTACTGAAAAGTAGCGCGAAATTTTTAATCGTTTGATTAGTTTGCGTACAATAGACAAAAGGCTGAAAATGTTCATATACAGTGACTAAAAGAAGAATAATGTAAAATTTTGCAAAAAAGTGTTGACAAACGATTTAGATGGGTGTATAGTATCAGTAATTTCAAATTGACAACCAAAGGTTATGATTGGGACTAAAGATAAGCGTAGAGTTTTAGAGAGCCGGTGTCTGGTGCAAACCGGTACGAAGCCTTATTGATTAAATCACCCATGAACTCGTCAGCGAAAGCTTTGCAAGTAGACTGATGCGCAACGGATGCGTTATTTCCGAGCCGGTTGATGGACTGGTGCTGAAAGTAATAAATTAGGGTGGTACCGCGTATTATACGCCCCTGCATATATGCAGGGGCGTTTTTTTAATACTACTCCTGAAAAGTCCATCAAAAGATAATTGATTTAGTAGTAAATTCAGGTGTTCTTGATAGGAGGAATTAACATGTTTGAAAAGGTATTGGTAACTGGTCAGAATGATGAAACTTTATTGCCGCGTGTATTGCGTGTGCTTTCCAAGCAAGGTGCTCAGGTACGCTCTCTGCGCATGGATGCAGAAGAAAATCGTCTGAAGCTGGAAATCCAGCTGGCAGAGGTAGCTGCTGCTCAGGTTGCCAAGCTGCTGGCTAAGCAGGTTGCAGTTGAGTCTGTAGCTACTATGGCGTAAGGGGGACGGACTGATGAAGCTGAAGGGCGCAGAAGCCATTGTAAAGGTCCTTTTGGAGCAGGGCGTAGATACAGTCTTCGGTTATCCCGGAGGTGCTGTGATTCCTTTGTATGATGCATTGTATGATGCACCGCTGAAAAATGTGCTGACAGCACATGAGCAGGGCGCTATTCACGCAGCTGACGGTTATGCCCGTGCGAGCGGCAGAACCGGCGTATGTATCGCAACCTCCGGTCCCGGTGCTGCAAACATTGTTACTGGCTTGGCAACTGCTTATCTTGATTCCATTCCGCTGGTAGCGATTACCGGTCAGGTTGGCGTAAGCATGCTGGGACGTGATTCCTTTCAGGAGATTGATATTGTCGGCGTTACAATGCCGATTACCAAATACAACATGCTGGTACGCAGCAAGGAAGAGCTTCTGCCGGCACTGCGCAAAGCATTTGCCTTGGCGCAGGAGGGCAGACCGGGACCTGTGCTGGTGGATATTCCAAGCAGCGTGCAGGTTGAGGAGTTGGAATGGAGCGAGCCGCAGGCAGCTTCTGAAGCGGAAGAGTTGCCGCAGGCAACACCGGAGCAGCTGCAGCAGGCAGCGGCAGTGCTGAACAAGGCACAGCGTCCGGTACTGCTGGTTGGCGGCGGCGCTGTCAACAGCGGCGCGCAGGAAGAACTGCTGGAGCTGGCCAAGAAGGCTGATTTGCCGGTAGTAAATACGCTGATGGGCATTGGCGTTTATCCCGAGTCTGATGAACGCTCCTTGGGCATGACCGGTATGCATGGTCATATCGCTTCCAACATGGCTGTAGCGCAGGCTGATGTGCTGGTAGTAGCCGGCAGCCGCTTCAGCGACCGCGTAACCGGTGACCGCAACCGTTACGTAGGACAAAAGACGATTATCCAGCTTGATATCGACCCGACGGAAATAGATAAAAATATAGCAACAAGCCTTTCCGTAATGGGTGATGTAAAGCAGACACTGCAAAGCCTGCTGCCGTTGGTGCAGAAGGCAGCACACGCCGATTGGTGGCAGCAGATTAAGGCCTGGGATGCAACAGAGGACCGCAGCCTGCTGGCTGGCGACCGCCTGACAGCTCCCTGGCTGATGAAGGAGCTGAGCCGCAGCTTTGAAGGCGAGCATCCGATTTATGTAACTGACGTTGGTCAGAACCAGATGTGGGCAGCACAGCATTTAGTTGTTGATAAACCGCGTCACCATCTGACGAGCGGTGGCTGTGGTACGATGGGCTTCGGTCTCCCCGGCGCGTTGGGTGCAGCCTTTGCCGAGCCTGATAAGCAGGTAGTACATATCTGCGGTGACGGCGGCTTCAAGATGACCGGCATGGAACTGTATACGGCGGCGCGTGAAGGCAAAAAGCTTATCAGTATCGTTATTAATAACAGCTGCTTAGGCATGGTCCGTCAATGGCAGCAGCTCTTCTACAACGAGCATTACTCCAATACGCTGCTGACAGAGTTTGACTTCATCGGTTTTGCTCATTCCTGCGGTGCAGGCGGTCGCAGAGCAGCGACCTGCAAGGAATTCCAGGAGGCGCTGAAGGCAGCGCGCGAGGCTGACAAGCCCTTCTTGATTGAAGTAATCGTAGAGCAGGGAGATCTGGTGGAGCCTATGGTGGCAGCCGGTGCTGCGGTAGATGACTTCGTCAAGATTAACAGATGCAGATAAACAGCTATAAATAAGGGAAATTTTTTATTAAATTTGTATATTAAAATAAGGGAAAAGAAAGAGGTAATAACAATGGTTAAAATGTATTATGACAACGATGCGAATCTGGAATTATTGAATGGCAAAACAGTTGCTATTATCGGCTATGGTTCTCAAGGCCATGCACATGCACTGAACCTGCAGGAGAGCGGCGTAAACGTAGTTGTAGGCCTATATGAAGGCTCCAAATCCAAAGCTAAGGCAGAAGCTGCCGGCCTGAAAGTTATGACTACCGCAGAAGCTGCTAAGGCTGCCGATATCATCATGATGCTGATTCCTGATGAAAAGCAAGCTGCTACATATAAAAAAGATATTGCTCCGAATCTGGAGGCAGGCAATGCTTTGGCTTTTGCACACGGCTTCAACATTCACTTCGGTCAGATTGTTCCTCCTGCTGATGTAGACGTATTCATGGTTGCTCCTAAAGGCCCCGGCCATTTGGTTCGTCGTACCTATACAGAAGGCAGCGGTGTTCCCGTTCTGGTAACTGCTTACCAAAACCCGACCGGCAAGGCTCACGACCTGGCTCTGGCTTATGCTAAGGGCATTGGCGGTACCCGTGCAGGCGCTCTGGAAACCACCTTCCGTGAAGAAACCGAAACCGATCTCTTCGGCGAGCAGGCAGTTCTCTGCGGCGGTGTTTGCGCTCTGATGAACGCAGGCTTTGAAACCTTGGTAGAAGCAGGCTATGAGCCTGAAAGCGCATACTTCGAATGCATGCATGAGATGAAGCTGATTGTTGACCTGATGTATGAAGGCGGCATGGCTAAAATGCGTCATTCCATCTCCGATACCGCTGAATATGGCGATTATGTAACCGGTCCTCGCATCATCACTGCTGAAACCAAAGCTGCTATGAAACAGGTTCTGGCTGAAATTCAGGATGGTACCTTTGCTAAGAAATGGCTGTTGGAAAACCAATGCGGCCGTCCGCAATTCAACGCTATGCGTCGTCGTGCTGCAGCAACCCAGGCTGAACAGGTTGGCGCACAGCTGCGTGGCATGATGAGCTTCCTGAAGAAAAAATAATCAACAGCTTATAAGCACTTTTAGTGCAGAAAATAAAAATAAGGGAAAGAGCGTAATCCGCTAAAGGCAGCGTACAGAAAAAAAATAGCTGCTGGGATTACGATAAACAAAAATAAGGGAAAGAACGTAATCCGCTAAGGACAGCATACAGAAAAAAATCAGATGTCCGGATTGCGAAAAATAAGGGAAAGAATGTGAGCCGTAAACGCAGCATAGAAAAATATAAGCTGCGTGGCTTGCAGTAATTAAAAATAAGGGAAATATTAAAAGGTCGCTTACCTGCGCGTCAGATGCAGGAAGTGGCCTTTTTGACATGCCGGCATAATGTTTTTGATATAAAAAGCCTCCCGGCGCATCTGCGCGAGGGAGGTTTTTGCGATATCTGTGATAGAATGCAGTAGATTAAGCGTGAGCAAGCTGTTTCTTTTTAATAAGAGCGAACACCTTTAAGGAGCAGCAAAGGATGAGCACCGCGCTGATAGTGAGCACATAAAAGCCGTGTCTGCTGCCAAGCATGGTAGCATGCGCGATATTAGCCGGGTCCGCAGCCTGTGCGGTCGCAACAATCGTACTGATAACTGCCGTACCTACTGCGCCTGCCAACTGCAGCAGCGTGTTCATAGCTGCGTTGCCGTCGGCATTCAGTTCTTCCGGTAACTGGCTCAGGCCGTTAGTCATAATCGTTCCCATGGAAAAACCTTGGCCGAAGGCAAAGAACAGATAGAACACAATGAAGAGCAACGAGCTCAGCTCGCTCGGATAAAGGCTGTAGCAGATGACGGATACGAGAATGGATGCATTGCCTAGTAAAATCGGGCGTTTGGCACCGAACTTGTCCAACAGCCTGCCGCTAATAGGCGCAAGCATAGCGCCGATGATACAGCCGGGCAGCAGCAGACAGCCGGCGGTAAAGGCGTCCGTGTGCGAAACAAGCTGCGCATAGTTGGGGATTAAAAAACCTAGTCCCAAACAGATAAAGCCGACGAGCAAAAGACTGGCAGTGCTGAGTGTATACGGCAGATAACGAAAAATTTCTACACGTAAAAGCGGCGCGTTGCTGTTTAATGATTGCTTATAGAAGGCAGTCAAAGCAATAAGGCAGATTGCGAAAAGAGCCAGCACCTCGATACTGAACCAACCGAAGTCGGAGGCAATGCTGGTAGCAAAAATCAGGCTGCTGAAGCCGATGATAAGCAAAAGGTATAAGCCGAAGTTAAAGCTTGTTTGCTCCAGATTGCCGGCCTGACGGATATTTTTGATACCCAAGATGGCAGAAAGCAGTAAAAATGGCAGCAGGCTGACAAAAATCATGCGCCAGCCAAAGTAACTGACAATCATACCGCCAAGTGACGGCCCGACAGCCGGTGCCATGGCAGTAATAAGCGAGGCTATGCCTATCATAAAGCCTAGGCGTTCACCGGGAACCTGCTCCAGAATAATGTTAAACATCATCGGCAAGGCGATACCTGTACCAATGCCCTGCAGCAATCTGCCGATAAGCAGAACATTGAAATAAGGCGACCAGGCGGCGAGCAGTGTGCCTGCAAGAAAGCTGCTGATAGCAGTAGTAAACAAGCTGCGCGTAGAGAAACGTCGTTTAAGATAGGCGGATGTTGGAATAATCAGTGCCAACACCAGCAGATAACCGGTGGTTATCCATTGTACGAGTGAGGTGCCGATATTAAATTCGTGCATGAGCGTGGGGAAGGTGACGTTCATAGCAGTTTCGACAACTACGCCGCTAAAGGACATAATGCCAGCGGCGATAATGGAAAATAGTAAACGTGCATCCAGCACACGTGTGGAGCAGTTAGTCATTATTTTTCTCCTTCCTTTTCCTGATAGTGGGAGCGTGGCCCTGCAGCGCAGGTTTATGGGTGGACATTGTTTGGTAAAGCTTGGCGATGGTGGCAGCGGTGGTGTTGATATCTGCTTCGCTGATATCGGTAAGCTGTGTTGCCAGCCAGCCGTGATATTGTTCAATGTAATAGGCGTGAATCTTTCGTCCTGCGTCTGTCATGCGCAGTCTGACGATACGTTTATCCTGTTCATCGCTGAACTTTTCGATAACATTGATTGCCTGCAGCTCGCCTACCAGACGAGTGATGCCGGGGCGCGTTACCTGCAGCAGGTCCGCAATGTCGCTGACCTTGGGAGGCTGTGCGGTGCGTTCCAGATATTCAATGTAGTCCAACACTTTGAGATTACCGGGAGTTAAGCCTTCCGGCAGAGGCGGCTGCAGCTCTACTACACGCTTTGCTTCGTGGCAGGCGATGAGCAGAGTTTTGATTGCGTCTATAGGCAGTTTATGTGTCATGATGATTCTCCTTTATAAATGATTACCAAAAGTAATTACCAAAGATAATTGTATTGCAGTAGTGTGAGGATTGTCAAGGATGGGGATGGAAGCTGATTAAAATCCGTATTCTATGTAAGATTGAATTATTACAAGTAAATAAAATTGTGCTATACTAATGATAGATGCTAAAAAACTACGAGTTTTCTTATATAAAAATTCGCCTAAGGGGATGAGAGTAGTGGGAAATGAAATGACGATTCAGGCCAAAGCCATTAATTTATTCAAATATCTGCAAGCTATGCAGGAGAAGCAGGACAATATAGTTCTTAATTATACAAATCACCAATGGAATTATTTTGTTAAAGATTTACCGGATGATCCGGAGAATATAGCTTTTTATTATCGTGACTATGTAAAATTTGATGAAGGTTACAGTGCGTTGGAAGAGATACCATATATTTTGAAGGTGCATAATCCTGATTTTGATGCCTGTCCCATGCCTAATGAGAAGCTTATGCCTTGGCTTCAGGAGGATTGGAATGACTATAATGTTGAAAAACCGAAAATCAGAGAACGTATACCTTTGGCTGGAAGCAATCCTGTAGTATATAGAGAATTTAGAAGTGTTTTTGATTCTCAGGTAATGTATGATAGATGGATGGAAAAACGTAATTTGTGGCGTGCAAGACAATTAGTGCTTGAGCAAACAAAAAATTTATTTGCTGAGCTCTTTATGCATAGACAAAGACTTATCAAAGAAGATGGGGATTGGGAGCTGCTTATTGCTAATGGCGTTTTTCAGGTAACGGAAGATTCGTCGATTAGTCATCCGATTTTGTTAAAACGAGTTGAAATTGAATTCGATACTGAGCGTAATGACATTTATATCAGAGATGTAGATGTAAACAGTAGCTTTTATATAGAGTTGTTTAATGGTATTTCTGATGTTGATAGAGATGCTGTTCAGAATGCTGATGCCGAAAATAGCAGAGAACAATACTATCCCTTTGACAGAAATGCAACAAAAACTTTTTTTGAGCGAGTGGTACATTCCGTATCGCATAAAGGCAAGTATTTCTCTAATATGGAGTTAGCAAAATTAAATAATGATGCTGCCTTTAAAGTTTCCTGGGAACCAATGCTGATTCTTAGGCAACGTCCTAATGGTATGGCAAAAATGATTAATAAGATTATCGAAAAGATTGGGGAGACGGGAGAAGTTCCACAGCATCTTATTAATATTTTACAGCCGGGGAATAATTTTGTAGAGAATAGTGATTATACACAAGAAAGTACGGAAGAAAAGCTTGCTGCAGTTGGTGGTGAAGCTATAGATATTTTATTGCCTAAAGAAGCAAATCAGGAGCAATTAGATATTGCAAAAACTATAGAAGTTAATGATGCTGTTGTTGTGCAAGGTCCTCCCGGTACCGGTAAAACACATACGATTGCAAACCTGTTAGGTCATTTTCTGGCGCAAGGCAAGAGAGTGCTTGTAACCAGTCATACTAATAAGGCATTAAAGGTTTTGAAAGACAAAGTGGAGAGTGAATTACAACCATTATGTGTTTCGGTAACTGATGATTCAAGGAAGGATATTGAAAGCTCTATTGCAGCAATTGCTAATTTTTCAGAGATACCGGCAAAATTAGAAAAAGAGATTAAAGAGTGTGATACTAAGCGTAAGAGCATTATTAAGCAGTTAAACGAAACTCGTAAAAAGCTATTTCAAATTCGTAATCAGCAATGCAATACTATTATACTTAATGGGGACGAGTTTTCACCAATAGATGCTGCTAAGTTTTTAAAAGAAAACAGAGATCAGCTTGGCGATGTAATACCCGGTAATGTGTATACTTGTGAAGCTCTTCCAGTTTCTTATGGAGCATTAGTAAAGTTGTATGACAGCAACCAAAGTGTAAGTGTTGATGAGGAGAAACAGCTAGCTTGTAAATTACCTGATACTGCAGATATTTGGTCGGACAGTGATTTTGAGCAAGCTGTTGAACGATATAATAATAATAAAAGCATCGTTGATAATATTACACGTCAAAACAATTGGAAGTTTACTGTTGGAGATGCTCATATCAATATTTTGGATATTAATAGTGTTAGTATCCAATTTACTCAAGACTGGCAAGAAAAATTATTAAATGCTAAAGCAGCTGTTTGTGCAATTAAAAATTATGAGGAATGGGAACTGCGTGTTATTGCAGATGGCATAAACTCAATTCATAAAGCCAGTTGGGAACAGCTGGTTTGTCAAATCAAAGCTACCTATAATCAATATGCAAAGGTTCAGAGAATTAGCTTTGGTAAAGAAGTTAAGTTTCATAGCTTTGAAGCAGCTCGACAACATCGTCAGGATTATAAAAAACTGATTGAAACGGATGGTAAAATTAGTTTTCTAAAGAGTTTATTTAATAGCAGTTTGACAGAAGCTAAGACATGTGTATCGATTAACAATGCCGAAATTTCTTCCGGTCAAGATGCAGAGCTTGTATTGGAATATATTCGCTTTTATGAGCTTGAAAATCCCTGTAAGATTGCATGGAAAAGTTTATTTGGCGAAGGCGTTGATAATTATAGTAATATAGAAATAGCTAATAAGTATGCACAGTCTATTTCCAAATTACTCTGTTGGTATAATGGCGAATATTCCAGTATTATATATAAAATTAAAGCAAGCGGCATACCAATGGATGATTTAATGAATATAGATCCGCTGGCTGCTGATATTGATAATTTAAGGAAATCACTTATTTTCATCAGGGGTATAGTTCCGCAGATTGTAGAAGGTATGCTTGCTTTTATGGAAATGCGCAGCCAAGAGAAACGGTTAGAAAAATATTATCAGCGGATGAGTGCTGGTACGCTGACAAATTCTACGGCTTGTATGGATATTGCCGGAGCTATTAAAAGAAAAGATATTGAGGGTTATAAAAAGGCTAGGAATACATTATTCGCTTTGATTGGTAAATATTCTTTACAAAATAGACGCTATGAAACATTAGCGAAGATTAATAGATATGCGCCTGAATGGGCTAATGCTATTAAAAATCGTCAAGGTATTCATGGTAGCTTTACTGTGCCTGAAAATATTGCTGATGCTTGGAAATGGAAGCAGCTTGAACGTATTGTGGACGAAATTAATAGCTGTGATTATAATACTTTGCAAAATAACTCTATGATGTTAGCGAAGGATTATCATAAGGCTACTGCTGAATTGGCTGCAGCAAAAGCTTGGTATGAGTTGCAGAAGCGTAATTTCGAAGATGCTGAAAGACAATGCATTTTATTAGATTTAGGACAATTGATAAAGAAAATAGGAAAAGGAACTGGTAAGAATGTTGACAGATATAAAAAATTAGTAAGAGAACAAATGAGTAAATGTCAAGATGCTGTTCCAGTATGGATTATGCCTGTTAGAAAAGTATTAGAAACTTTTGATCCATTAACAATGAAAGAACCTTTTGATATTATAATAGTTGATGAGGCCAGTCAATCTGATTTAACGGCGTTAGCAGTTACGTATTTGGGAAAAAAAGTAATTATTGTTGGTGATGATAAACAGGTAAGTCCATTAGCTGTAGGACAAAAAGAAGAGCCAATGCAAGAAAGTGCGGATTTATATATTTCAAGTTGGCTTAAGCATAAAAAAGCAATAGATTTAAGAACTTCATTGTATGATATTGGATCATCTTCTTTTACACCGAGAATGCTTTTGGAACATTTCCGTTGTGTGCCTGAAATAATCGGTTATAGCAATTGGTTATCTTATGATAATAAAATAAAACCGTTACGAGAGGCTTCCAGCAGTAATTTATTACCGGCAGTAGTTAATTATCGTGTGGATGGACATCGAGATGGAAAAAGCAAAATAAACCAAGTTGAAGCAAAGACTATAGTTGCTTTGGTGCAATCATGTATGGAGCAGCCTGAATATACTGGAAAAACATTTGGTGTAATCTCTTTATTGGGTAAAGAGCAAGCGGAATATATCCAAAGGGAATTGTTTAATACTATAGGGAATATTGTATATGAACAACGTCAAATTATCTGTGGAGATTCTGCTAACTTCCAAGGTGATGAGCGAGATGTTATTTTTCTTAGTATGGTTGATAGCAATGAGGGTGATGGTGTTTTACGTTTGCGAAGTGATGATGCAAACAGCGATGCATATAAAAAACGTTATAATGTTGCTGCCAGCAGAGCTAAAGACCAGTTATGGGTTGTCAATTCTCTTGATGAAGAAAACAGTTTGCAAGCCGGGGATTTAAGACGTGGCTTATTAAGCTATGCCAAGAATCCGCAGGCTTATAAGCAGACTGTTATTCAAATAGAACAACAATCGGAATCACCTTTTGAAGAGGCAGTTGCTAAAGCATTGGTAAGTAAGGGCTTTCATATTGTGCAGCAATGGGAGGTCGGCGCATACAGAATAGATATGGTTGCTGTTTATAAGAATCGTAAAATTGCGATTGAATGTGATGGTGAACGCTATCATAGTGGTGAAGATAAGATTCTTGAGGATATGCAGCGCCAGACTATTTTGGAACGTCTTGGTTGGAAATTCATTCGTATACGTGGCAGTGAATATTTTGCTGATCCTAAAAATACCATTAATAGGGTTGCTGATTTGCTTTTAAATTATGGTATTAAGTATGAGGATAACTTTACTGCTACACCTGTTAATCGTGATACGGAGTTATTGCAGCGGGTTAAGCAAAGAGCTGCTGAAATATTAAATGGTGAAAATGTGCCGCCAAAGCCACCGGTACAGCCGCCGAAACCACCGGTACATCCGCCGAAACAACCGGTACAGCCACCGAAACCACCGGTGCAGCCGCCAAAGCCAACGGTACAGCTACCGAAACCAACGGTGCAGCCAACGAAGTCAACGGTGCAACCGCCAAAGCCAACGGTGCAACCGCTAAAGCCAACAGTGCAGCCACCGAAGCCAACGGTGCAGCCGCCGAAGCCGCCAGCACCAAAGTCAAAGCAACCAGTGCAACTGTCACAAGAATTGATTAAGCTATTGGAATCAAGAGGTGTGAAGTATAAAGATTGTCGTAGTAAAGGAGGAGCCTTTTGGATAATTGGCGGCAATGAATTAGGCCATACTGTATCACAAGCTGCTGAGTTGGGATTTAAATTTAGATTGAATGCTCCCCAAAATGCATGGTATCTTGAAGATATGAAAAAAGAAAATATAAAAAGGCCTACAGTGATAGAACCATCAAGGAAAAAAGAGACCATAATAACTATTTTGGAAAAAAGAGGTGTTGCCTATATAGACAAACGTCAAGAAAATGGTAATTTATGGATTATTGGTGGGCAAGAGTTAAAAGATATTGTGGAAATAGCTAAAACAATAGGTGTTTATTTTCACTTTAAGCCTGAAGGCGGAAGAATTAGTAAGCATAAACCTGCGTGGTGGGCTAAATAATATATAATTTGGAGGTATACTTATGGATTACGCACTTATGCAAGTAGCAGACGAAACACAGGAGATTACACGCTTAGAAAAGTATAATTTGAACGGGAAAAATATTTCGCTGGTGAAGCGTAATGAGCAGCCTTTTACTGAAGTAGAGTTATTTTCTCCTGTTGATCTGGAAAAAATCTATACAGGACTTTATTCTCCAAACTTTCGCCAACAGCAGGATATGTATGCTAAATTTACAGTAGTCGAAAAAGATTCCTTTGAAGCTGCAAAAGGAGTAGATAATCCTCTTGTTATGAACTTTGCTTCTGCTACTCACAAAGGCGGCGGCTTTTTAACCGGTGCGCACGCACAGGAAGAATCTCTGTGCCGCTGCAGCACACTTTATGCATCTTTAACAGCAGAAGGAGCACAAGGTTATTATGATTATAACAGAAGCTTATATTCGCCGCTGTATTCCGATTATATGCTCCTTTCAAACAATGTTTGCGTATTTCGTGATGCAAGTCTGAATCTGTTGGAAGAACCATATAATGTTGCTGTTGCGACCGTACCTGCGCCGAATTTGCGGAGCATGAAGGTAAATAAACCTGATCTGACAATAATGATGCTGAGAAGAATACGCTATTTTTTGTCTATGGCAGCAAAAAGAGGCTATAAAAATCTTATTCTTGGCGCTTGGGGCTGTGGTGCATTTCGTCATAATCCGTATGATGTAGCGCAATATTTTCATAAAGTGCTTATTGACGAAGGCTTTGCAGTTGTGTTTGATACAATTGTTTTTGCTATAGTTAAAAGTCAGGATAACTTGCAAGCTTTTCAAGAAGTCTTTTCTTGCAAAAATAATGAGGCCATACAAGAGCTGCGCAGAAAAGAAGATAAGGAAATCATGATGCATTTACGTAGTATAGAAGAAATAGTAAAAATGAAATGCAGCAGATGCGATAATCTTTTGGGATGCCTAGGTTGTAATTTAAGAGAGTTACAGCAAGATATTGAGCATGCAAAGAAGTTGATTGGTTTCTAAAATGCGTAAATTCAATAATACTTTTTCTTGATAACATATAGAAAAAATATTATGTTTAAATCCAAGACAGCTTTATTAAGACTTAAAGTCCCACAGGGAAGTAGCCCCTGATGGCTTTAATCTTGATGAAGCTGTTTTTTCTATTATCCTCATGAAATCTGCATTGATTGCATATTTCATGAGGATAGCTTAAAATAGAGTTAAAAAGAATGTTTAAGACACTTAAAAACTGATTATGCAAGTGTTGTAATTCGATTATTGAAGTGGAGAAGCATAAATGTTATCAAATTTTACCCCGCAGGATATTTCCTGTGCCTCCCATCTCACCAAGCTGACCTGGGGTGACGAGATGGCGCTGACGAATGATAGCTTAAAGAATGTTCTGTATGAGGCGATGGTGCGCTATTATTATCGCAGTGAGTCCTTTTCTTTAAAAATGACGGATGAAGAAGGTATGCAGGGCTTTTTGTTGGCGGCGCCCTTGAGTGAGCGTGATAATTCCCAGTCCTGGTTAAAGCAAAGCCTGCAGCATTTTGAGTGCGAGGAACAGGATCTTGTTTACGATTATCTGCGCTATTTGTCTTATAACGGACAAAAGGTGAGGGCGTTGGCAAATCCGGAGGATTTGCTGCTGTGCCTGTTTTTGAGCATGAAAAGCGGTGTGGGCAGCAAGCTGCTGCATAACGTGGAAGCGATTGCGCAGAAAAAAGGTGTCAAAAAGCTCTATTTGTGGGCGGATGCTACCTGCGATTATGAATATTACCGCAAGCGTGGTTATAGTGAAGCAGCGCATTTTACGAATAATATTATGCCGCAGCTGGGTGCGCAGGAAACATGGATATACAGCAAGGAGCTGAAGGAGTGACTGAGATGTTGCCTGAGATAAGTGATGCTTTACCGGCTTGTCCGGTAGAAACTACGCTGACCTTAATCAGTGATAAATGGAAGGTGCTGATTTTGCGTGACCTTTTGACAGGCACAAAGCGCTTTGGCGAATTGAAAAAATCTTTGGGCGGAGTCAGCCAAAAGGTGTTGACATCACAGCTGCGGCAGATGGAAGCTAGCGGCCTGCTGACGCGCAAGGTTTATGCTGAGGTGCCTCCGCGTGTTGAATATACGCTTACTGAGCTTGGTTACATTCTGCAGCCTGTTTTGGAGGCTATGCGTGACTGGGGTGAGGTGTATAAGAAAAGATTTTGATTTGAGGATATAAGCAAAAACACCACCTGCAAATGCAAGTGGTGTTTTTCAATATATGGGGAACAAGAAGAAAATTTTTTACAGACGGCTTACATGGCCGATGAAATAATGGCCCCAGGAAACGCGCGCCAGTGCTTCCATGGTCAGCAGGCTGAGGCTGAGCATAATGATGAAGAGCAGCGGATAAAAGCAGAGCTGCTGCGGTGACATATGCAGCAGTGTAAGCAGCTCGCTGCCAACATACATGTAGATTATGTGAATCAAGAATAAACCGAAGGAATAGTTGCCAAGATACATCATAAAGCGCTTGCTGAGGCTGTCTTGTGATTCCAAAGTGCAGGCATAACGGAAGAGCATAGCGATAATGATGCTGTACAAAAACAGGTTGAGCGGGAAGCAGACAAATTCCAGCAGCGGCAGGATATGCAGGTAATATTTGGCAAACCAGCAGCCGCCGATTAAAATCAGATTCAGGATGAAGCCTGTCATCAAAAGAACGTGATGGGTGTCAATCCAGCGCAGCATTTTTTTATGGTAGATATAGGCCAACATACCGAAGGAGAAGTAGGCGATATAACGCAGAAAAGTGGTAATCTCCAGCGTTAGGATAACTGCCTGATTGCTGCAGCTGATATTGTTGCAGATTTTCCAGAACAGCTGCAGCAGGATTACCTGAATAATAAAGCGGTGCAGCCTGTGATGCAGGCGACAGCGGTTAAAATAACGCAATAGCAGCGGATAGATAGCATAAAAACCAAATAACGCCCGGAAAAAGGCCATGTGAACAGCGCTGCTGCCGGTGATAATAAGATAAGCTGCCTGCTTAAGCGTGAAGCTGGCATTGCTGAAAAACCAGGCACCGCCCAAATACAATAGCGAAAACAGCAAATACGGCGAAAGCACCGACAGGAACATTCTGCGGAAGAAGGACCACTTATAATAATCGGCATGGCGATTGTGGCTGATGAACATATATCCCGAAACAAACATTACCAGGGGTACGGCAAAGAGGGAAATAATATCCAGCAGCATTTCGGAAATAGTGACCCATGATTCCGCGTGAGCGTGGCTGAAGTACCAGGTGGTGTGCATCAGCATGACGCCCAGAACCACGAAGCCACGTAATAATAGGGGAAAACTCATAGCTTTATACATCTTCTTTCTCTCTAGTAGAGTTATTGTACTACTTTAAATTTTATAGTCAAATAGCGATTAAGCATTTACATTATAACCAAATGGAATATAAAAGGTTGATAAGCTATGACAGATAACATATAAGCATTAATATTATTACTCCTGTACAGGTTGACGCTTGACAAAGACGGCGGCAGCGCAGATAATTTGAGTAGAATATATAACAGATTGAGGAGGATACTGAAATGGAAAAACAGGAATGGCAAGGTTATGTACAGAAGGTAGCAAGCTGTGATTACCCTATACCGTTGAATCTGATAAACGATTATGATGATTGGAAATGCCGCAGCAACGTAGGACGTATGCTGATGATTTTAAAGGATATCGAGGGAGCTATGGCGGTGCTGGCAACCGTAAAGGATGTGCAGCCGGATATGGAGGATGCACCGGAGTTCGGACTCAGTGAGGCAGAGCATAAGGTGCTGTGCCTGCGTGATATTGCCGAAATCGTCTGGCGCTTGACCGGTACCGGTGATGCACCGATTATTTATTTGAATGAAGCCTACAGACTGTGCCGTGAGTATAAGAAGGTTTTCCGCAGTGCAGATCGTGGCGCTATCTGGGCGCGCAGACTGGAGCTGCAGCGTTCCTGCGGCGCCGAGGATGCTGCTTTGGCTGAGGCTAAAGCTATGCTGGAGGCCGAAAAGGCTGTGGAAGGCGTTAATCCTTATCGTTTCCACGCACTGAAGTTTATTGCGGAAAGCATGGCGGAGCAGGGCGATTATGCTAAGGCTGCGCTGCTTTTGGCAGATGCCTACAAATCCTTCCCTGTGAACGAGGCTGCCAAGAAGGCTCTTGCTGAGGCAGAGGCTGCAGCAGATGCTAAGGAAAGATATGCTATGTATCATCACTGCACCACGATTCAGTACCAGCCGTGGGAGAAGGATAATGTGCCGACGCTGGAGGATGTACGCCGCCTGCAGGAGCGTAACTTTGCCCGTCGCGAGGCAGCGAAGGCTGCCGGCGAGAAGCCGGATGAAAAGGGTTCTTTTCAAAGTTTAATTAAGTAATTAAAACGAGCGATTAAAAGATTTTGTACGCACTTTTCACGAATCTGTTACAATTAGTAGCAGGTAATAAAAATGTGAGAAGGGATGTACTTATATGAATAAAAACTTTTTAGCTTTAGGCTTAGCTGCAGCTCTGCTGGCACCCCAGGTAGCAGGCGCTGAAGGCTTTGCTATTAACGAATGGTCTGCTGAAGGCGTTGCTATGGGTGGTGCGCGTATGTTTGCTGAGGACGATGCTGCAAACGTGGCTTACAACCCTGCTTCTATCACCAAAGTAAAGGGTGAAGTAATGAAGAGCAGCTACACTTATCTGAGCCCGCACGGCAACTATAAGCTGTATGATGGTGCAGGCAAAGAAATTGAGGACGGCAAAAACGTTGTTCATGCCGGTTGGGCAGTAGGCAGCTACTACGTAAGGCAGATTAATGATAAAGAATGGTTCGGCATCGGCGCTTTCCCGCGCTTTGCCATGGTATCTGAGTTTGAGCGTGCCAGCAAGGCATCTACTAATGCATTTTTCTCTAAACTGAACGGTGTCAGCGTTACTCCGACCTATGCGCACAAGTTCGACAAAAAATGGAGCGCAGCAGTTGGTGCGGAAATCAACTATGTCGGTCTGGAGCTGCAGAAGAATTCTTATCATCCGGTTGCTCAAATGAATGTTGGTGCAACGCAGACAGAAGGCGAAAGCTATGCTTTAGGCTGGAATGCTGCTGCCAACTATGCCTTTGATGATAAAAATGAAATCGGTGTAGTTTATCGCAGCCGTATTACTCACTCCTTAGAAGCAGACTTTAAAATGTATCCTGCAAGCGGCGGTAAAATTACTGCTGACGCTTATGGCGTAGTAACTCTGCCGGACAGCTGGGATATCGGTTATAATCATAAATTTGATAAAAAGACTCACCTGGAATTAAAAGCAACACGTACAAACTGGAGCACCTATGATGCATTGAATATTTCTTTGTCCAATCCCAGTGTTCCCGGCATATTGCCTTCCAATGTAGATTCTGCTAAAAACTGGTCCAACAGCTGGCGTTATGCTATCGGTTTAGAACACAACTTCAGCGATAAGTATGCAGCTATGGCAGGCTTTGCTTTCGATGAATCTTCTATTCCTTACAATGGCGGTGACTTCATGGTTCCGACCGGTCTGCGTCGTACCTATTCCATCGGTGCTCGTTACAACGATAAGAAACAGAACGTTGCTGTTGCTTTGGGCTGGATGGATGTCGGCAATCTGGATTTTGCAGGTCATGCTACCGATGCTTATAAGAGCGCTCATGCTTACGACAGCTTTACCAAGATTGCTTCTATTTCCTACCAACGTAAATTCTAATTTCATATTTTAGCTTTACCGGAGCTGCTGCACGAAAAAGTGTGGCAGCTCTTTTAATATGTCTGCTGTTTGTGCTACAATAGGCTTAACAAGGTTATTGGCGAAAGGAGAAAAGTAAAATGAAATGTGATTGCGCTAATTGTCCTACACATGCCTGCTACACCAAGGGTGTTAACTGCACAGGCGTGCCCCTGGAGGCTGTCAAGGAAGCCTATACCGAGGAAGAATTGAAGCTCATGCAGGCTGCTGCCTACGTTGAAGGCACGTTCTACAGTAACATCTGCCGTCTGCAGGAAACTGCGGAGTTTGCCAAAGCTATGGGCTACAAAAAGCTGGGCATGTCCTTCTGTATCGGTCTGAATGCGGAAGCACGTTATATTGCTAAATATTTTAAGCAGCAGGGCTTTGAGTTTTACAGCGTATGCTGCAAAAACTGCAGCTTCCCCAAAAAAGAGCTGGGACTGAAGCAGGTTAAGCCGGAGCTGGAGCATGAAGCAATGTGCAATCCTAAATTCCAGGCTAAGTTTTTGGCAGAAAAGGGCGTTGAGCTGTACATTTCCTGTGGCCTGTGCGTTGGACACGATGCTATTTTCAATATGAATGCCGAAGGTCCGGTAACGAATCTGGTAGTTAAGGACCGTTTGCTGGCCCACAATCCGTTGGGCGCTATTTATTCCCGCTACTGGAAGCGTAAGCTGGGAATCATGGACGACGGCGAGGTATAAGATACATTGAATTTTGCAGAGAGCTCTTCAGAAAATCTCAAAGAACAATTTAATTTTTCTTTGAGATTACTCTCTGCTAACTTCTTTGTAATTTTCTCGTTAACTAAGCAAAAAATCCTGCCTTTCCCCGTTGCTTTTTTATTGCAATTTGATACAATATAATTTACGGAAGGAAGGTACACTAAATGATATATGATACACATATGCACTGCGATTATTCCTGCGACAGCGAAATGAAATTTGCTGATGCCATCGGCGCAGCAGCTGAGCAGGGAATTGGTATAACGATTACAGAGCATTGGGATTATGATTATCCGACTAATCCGGAAGCATTTACCTTTGATATAGACGAATATTTTGCGCGTCTGCAGCCGCTGAGCAGCGACAAGGTGCTGATAGGCATTGAAATCGGCATGCAGACACATACTGCAGCTGAGGATAAAAAGGTGGCACAGGCTCATCCGTTTGACTATGTGCTGGCCTCTATCCATTGCATCGGCGGACGTGATTTATACGAGCAGACTTGCTACAAGGGACGCACACGTCAGCAGATTGTAGAAGAATTTTTGCATGATGCGATTACCTGCCTGGAACAGGAGCGAGATTTTGATGCGTTTGCGCATATTGACTATATCTGCCGTTATTGGCCGTATAAGGGAGCGGAGCGTGAGCTGCGCCTGCAGGATGCACCGGAATTATTCGATAAGCTGTTTTTACTTTTGATTGAGCAGAATAAGCCTATCGAAATCAATACACGTCGCCTGGATGATGCTGCTGCGGTAGCAGGCTTGCTGCCGCTGTACAAGCGTTACCGTGAGCTTGGCGGCAAATACTGCACTCTTGGCAGTGACGCCCATTATAAGGAGCATGTAGGGCGCAGATTGCAGGAGGCGCTGGCGTTGGCAGCGCAGGCAGAACTGACACCTGTTTATTTTAAAGCGAGAAGGATGCAGATTATGGAGGGGTTAAAATGAAATGCGTGCGTTTTGAGGATTTGCGGACAGGCAACAAGCGTATAGGCTTTATTGACGGCGATGTTATCCGTTGCGTATATGGTTCCTTGGAAACATACTGGCAGATAACGGATGAAACCTTTGCTATGCGTGATGTACGCTTGCTGGCACCCTGCGTACCGAAGCAGATTATCTGCGTCAGCTTTAATTACCAGAAGCATGCGGCAGAATTCGGTGTAGAAATTCCGCGCGAGCCGAGTATTTTTTCTAAGGCTGCGCATACCGTTGTCGGTACAGGTGCGGATATCATCTGGCCGAAGCAGGTGCAGGAGCTGGCCTTTGGCGCGGAATTGGGTATTGTCGTGAAAAAGAGGATGAAGAATGTTAAGGCAGAAGATGTACCTAAATATATTTTGGGTTATACCTGTGCTAATGATGTTACGGCCCGCGACCTGCAGCGCAAGGAGCGCCAGTGGCTGCGCTGTAAATCCTTTGATACCTTCTGTCCCTTGGGACCGTGGCTGGAAACGGAGCTGGATCCCAGCGATTTATCCATCCGCTCTTATGTCAACGGTGTGCTTAAGCAGGATGCGCGCACGAGCAATATGATTTATAATCCCTATGAAATCTTGAGCTACATCTCTCAGAGCTTTACATTGGATGCTGGTGATCTGATTTTGACAGGTACTCCGGTTGGTGCCGGGCTCTTAAATGAGGGTGATGAAATCACCGTTGAAATTGAGGGTATTGGCAAGATTTCCAATAGAGTAGTTATGGAATAAGATTTTACAAGACGTGTGTTGCTGCACGTCTTGTATTTTTTTCCTGATTGTGCTATATTTTGACTGATAAGTCAGTGATATATATTGTAATACCGGACTGATACTGCTGCTTGGGAGAGAGCAGCTAAAGGAGGTTCTTTTTTTATGCTTCAGAATATGACTGAAGGCGCACCATTAAAGCTGATTATTCCATTTATGGTGCCGCTTCTGATAGGAAATGTTTTTCAGCAGCTGTATAATATTGCCGATATTATTATTGTCGGGCGGACGATTGGCGTTAACGCCTTGGCTGCCGTAGGTGCGGTATCACCGCTGTTTATGCTGACGATGGTGCTGACGATTGGTCTCAGCAACGGCTTTACCGTTGTTACGGGACAGCGTTACGGTGCGCAGGATATGCAGGGAATGCGCCGCAGCATTGCTACCTGCGTTGTGCTGAGCTTGTTTTTTGTTTTGCTCATTATGGGGATTATGCATTTGGTTATCGACCCGATGCTGGTGATGATGAATATCCCGCCGGAGCTGATGGAGGATGCTTATGCCTATGTAATGATTATTGTCGACGGTCTGTTGGCGATGATGGCGTATAATCTTTTATCGGGTATTATGCGTTCACTGGGTGATAGTAAAACACCGCTATACTTTCTCATTATTTCTTCGATAGTGAATATTATTTTAGCGCTTGTTTTCATCATCAGCTTTGGCTGGGGTGTACCGGGAAGTGCGTTTGCCTTGGTTATTGCCCAGGCTTTTTCCGTAGTGCTGTGCGTAATTTATATTTACAAGCGCTTTCCGCAGCTGCATATTCATCGCAGTGATTTCAATTTAGACTGGCCGGAGCTGTGGGCGCATCTGCGTATGGGCTTGCCGATGGCAGTGCAGTTTTCGGTTTTGGGCTTGGGCATTATTATTCTGCAGTCTGTCTGCAATAAGTTCGGCAGTGACCAGATTGCCGGCTTTACTACGGCAATGCGCGTGGAGCAGCTGGCGCTGCAGCCGATGATTTCCTTCGGTATTGCTATGGCTGTGTTTACGGCGCAGAATTTCGGTGCTCGACGCTTTGACCGCATCCGTGATGCGGTGCACCGCTGCTCGCTGCTGACGCTGGCCTTCAGTTTGTTTGCTGCGGTTGTGGTCTTTGCTTTCGGCGAAGAGGTTATCGGAATCTTCCTGGATAATCCGTCACCGACGGTTATGCAGGCAGCACATCTTTACATTATGTATACTGTGCCTGTTTACTTCTTCCTCAGTCAGATTTTTATTTACCGTAACGCCTGCCAGGGCATGGGTGTCAGCATGATTCCTATGCTTTCGGGTGTGGTTGAACTGATAATGCGTTCTATCGCGGCAATATATCTCAGTGTGCCCTTTGGCTATGAGGGCATCTGTATGGCGGAGCCGATTGCCTGGATCAGTTGTGCTGTTTTCGTTTTTGCAGCCTACCATTATTTTGTGCGTCTGCTGGAAAAGAAATATACACCTGTTAACTGAAAATAATGCAGAAAAATATTCCGCTGAACTGCATAGTAATTACGTGCTTGAAATATTTTTACTATGAGAATTTATCTCGACAAAAATTCCTGCGCAGGTTACAATTAAAGTACAGAGAATACATTTAAGGATGGTGAATGCTATGAAAAAAATCTTGCTGCTTCTGTCGATGCTGATGTTTATTTTTACTGCTACCGTATCGGCGGCGAGTGCTGTTTTCTTAAAGAACCAATGGTATGAGCCCGGTGAAGGAACAGCAGAGTACGTCAAAGTATTTACAACGGATAATCCCGATTATTATCGTTATATCAACGACAGATTTGCCTTTGTGATTAATCTTCCGGCAAACTTCAATCAGGCCTTCGAGAGCACTAACGGCGACGGCTGTGTTTTTAAGGATGAATATGGCTCCAGCTTTACTGTCAGCGGCGGACATAATATGGGCATGACGCTTGCCGATGAATATGATATGGATATCCAAAATCATCCGTCTGCTGCCTATAAGGCTAAGGGTGATGACTGGTATGTTATTTCCTATCTGGAAAATGACAGGATTTATTACAAAAAGTGCTTTATCAACGGGGAATATTGGAATACCTGGTATTTTGATTATCCTTCCTGGCTGGCAGACAGCTATAATAATAAATGTGCTGTTATCGAGTCTACATTTACACCCGGTTGGAAATCCGGCCGAGCTTTTTACTGATAAGCTGAACGCGTAACGAAAGTTACGCGTTTTTTCTTTATTTATCACGCTGTGTGTGATAAAATTAATATATTATGGGTTAGTATGTACTGCACCTGCTGACCACCGTTAAATGATAGGAGGCGGAGCTGTGACAGCAGAGCAAAACAATATATATGGAACACTTTATTTATGCGCTACACCTATCGGTAATCTTGAGGATATGACACCGCGCGCTTTGCGGATGCTGCAGGAGGCAGATTTGATTGCGGCGGAGGATACACGTCATACGCTGCAGCTTTTAAATCACTTCAACATCAAAGGACGCCTGGTGCGTTATGATGAGCACAGCAAGGATAAGCAGGGCGAATATCTTTTAGGCCAGCTGCTGGAGGGCAAAAATGTTGCTCTTGTAAGCGACGCAGGTTTTCCGGGAATTGCTGATCCCGGTGAAGCTTTGGCGCATGATGCGATTGCTCATGGTATCAGAGTGGTGCCTGTACCAGGTGCCAACGCTGCTTTATGTGCTTTGATTGCCAGCGGTCTGCCGACGTATCCGTTTTTCTTCGGCGGTTTTTTACCAAAGAGTAAGCGTAACAGACGCGAGCAGCTGGAGCAATGGCAGCATATTCCTGCGACGATTATTCTTTACGAAGCACCGCACAGGATTGTGGAGGTGCTGAAGGATATCCTGGCTGCGTGGGGCGACCGTCCTTTGGCGGCAGCACGCGAGCTGACGAAGCTGCATGAGGAATTCTACCGTGGCACGGTCAGCGGCTGTCTGGAATGGCTGGAGGCCAATTCGCCGCGCGGAGAGTTCTGCCTGGTGCTTGGTGCCGGCGACGGTGCTTTCGCCGCAGCCGAGGAGGAGCTTGAACCTCTTGACGAGGTGCGCAAGCTGATGGCTGATGGCGTAGATAAGAAGGCTGCCTTGGCGCAGGTAGCAAAAAAACGTAAAATTCCCAAACGGGAGCTATATAATCAACTAATTTCTGAAGGAGATGGGTCTGACAATGACTAAACCGAGTTATTATATTACAACACCAATTTATTATCCGAGTGACAATCTGCATATAGGCCATGCCTATTGCACAACTATCGCTGACAGCCTGGCACGCTTTCACCGTTTGAAGGGTGAGGATGTATTCTTCCTGACCGGCAGTGACGAGCACGGTCTGAAAATCCAGCGTAAGGCTAAGGAAAAGGGCGTAACCCCGATTCAGTATGTAGATGCAATTATTGCTAACTTTAAGCTGCTGTGGAAAGAGCTGAATATCTCCAATAATGATTTTATCCGCACCAGCCAGGAGCGTCATCATAAGGTTGTTCAGGACGCACTGCAAAAAATTTATGAGCAGGGCGATATCTATAAGAAAAATTACAAGGGCCTGTACTGCGTACCCTGCGAATCCTACTGGCTGGAGCGTCAGCTGGATGAAAACCACTGCTGCCCCGACTGCCATCGTCCGGTAGAGGAGATGGAAGAGGAAAGTTACTTCTTTAAAATGAGCAAATACCAGGATTGGTGGCTGCAATTCATCGAAGAGCATCCGGACTTTATCCAACCGGCAAGCCGCCGCAACGAGATGATTAATTTCGTTAAGCAAGGTCTGGAGGATTTGTGCATTACCCGTACCACCTTTGACTGGGGTATTCCTGTTCCGTTTGACAAAAAACATGTTGTTTATGTATGGTTCGACGCTCTGCTGAACTATCTGACCGGCATTAAATACGGCACCGATGATGCCTTCTTCCATAAATACTGGCCGGCAAGCCTGCACCTGGTAGGCAAGGAAATCGTACGCTTCCATACCATTATCTGGCCAATCATGTTGCACGCTATGGGTCTGGAAATGCCGCAAGAGGTTTACGGTCATGGCTGGCTCGTAGTTGACGGCGATAAAATGTCCAAATCCAAGGGCAATGTTATCGACCCGCTGGGCCTGATTGATGAGTTCGGCGCTGATGCTATCCGCTATTTCCTGCTGCGTGAAATCAACCTGGGCAGCGATGGCAACTTCTCCCGTGATGCGCTGATTACCCGTGTAAATGCCGATTTGGCCAACGACCTGGGCAACCTGTTGCACAGAACCGTAAGCATGATTGAAAAATATCATGGCGGAATTGTTGCCGATACCGGTGCCAGCGAGCCGATTGATGATGAGCTGAAGGCTCTCGTTAAGGAAACCGTAGCTAACTATGTTAAGGCTATGGACAACATGGAAATTAACACTGCAATTAAAGGCGTATGGGCTTTAATCAGCCGCGCCAACAAATATATCGACGAAACCGCTCCGTGGATTTTGGCTAAGGATGAGGCTAAGGCTGATCGTCTGAAGACTGTTATGTATAACCTGGCTGAAACCCTGCGTATCGTAGCTATTTTAATCAGCCCGTACATCCCAACCACCAGCCCGAAGATTTACACCCAGCTTGGCTTGGCTGTGCCTGAGCAGTTCCTGCTGGCTGATGCTGAATGGGGCGGTCTGGCAAACGGCACCAAGGTTTGCAAGGGCGAGCCCCTGTATCCGCGTATCGAGGTTACCGAAGACGGCGCAACCATCATCGGCGGCAAACGCTATGAGCATAAGGCTGCAGCTCCCGCACCTGCTCCGGCAGAAGAAGCAAAGCCTGCTATGGAGCCGATTAAACCGGAAATCGCTTTCCCTGACTTTGAGAAGATTGACCTGCGCGTAGGCAAGGTTCTGGAAGCAGAAAAGGTTAAGAAATCCAAAAAGCTGCTCAAGCTGCAGGTAGAAATCGGTAATGAGGTACGCACTATCGTCAGCGGTATTTCCCAATACTATGAGCCTGAACAGATGGTAGGCAAAAATGTTGTTGTTGTAGCAAACCTGGCACCGGCTAAGCTGATGGGTATCGAATCCTTCGGCATGCTGCTGTGTGCTTCCGACGGACAGGGCAATCTTGCTCTTGTCGACCCGCAAAATCTTGCTTCCGGCAGTCGTGTAAAATAAAAAAGTGCTTGATGCACTCTGAGATTTAGAGCAGTCACTCTGATACGTTTTGGCGGATGAGGAGTGCCTGCTCTTCGTCTATTAACATATTGTCTTTTGTTTTGGAAGGGGGACTTATCAGTGTCCGAAAAGCTATTTTCGCGCTTGTTTTGGCGACCGTATATTTTTATAGGCATCAGTATGATTTTAGTGCTGCTCAGCAGCATGGTGCCGTATATCCTGCCGCATGCATGGCTGGGACAGCATTATCCCGGTTACGATTTTTACATGTTTAAGGGCATGGCCTGGACGCTGAAGCTGGCGCTGCTGATTTATTTGTATGGTATCGTCTGCATCTTTACGAAGAATTATTTCCCTAAGCTGAGCAATCTTTGTACCGAAGAGGTGCGCGCGGTGATTACCGGCTACAAGAGCAGCTGGAGCCGTGGCAAGCAGCTGTGTCCTGTTTTTACCTATAAAGTGGGCGATAAGGAATACAGTGAAGCCTTGAACGAGGCTAAGGGAACTAAGGAAAAGAGCGGCGATGTGTTGGAGCGTGGTTTTACGCTGAAGCTGCCGCGTAAAATTATTTATAATCCGCAAAATCCCAAGGAATTTTACCTGCCGGGCTGCGAATATTATTCGCGTAAGGCGGCGGTTTTCCGTTATATTTTGTTCAGCATGTTGCTTTTTTTGCAGCTGTATCTGAACTTTTTTGTGAATGTGAGGTAGATTATGAGCAGAACTGGTTTGTGGGATTCACATGCCCATTTAGATGACGAAGCGTTTAATGAGGACAGAGAGCAGCTGATTGCCCAACTGGAGCAGGATATGGACGGTATCGTCAATCCCGGCTGTGATGCTGCCAGCAGTGCTGTTGCGGTGGAGCTGGCGGAAAAGTATCCGTTTATTTATGCGGCGGTTGGCTGGCACCCCGAGAATTTAAAGGGCATTCCTGCTGATTATCTGCAGCAGCTGGCAGAGTGGGCACAGCACCCGAAGGTTGTGGCAATCGGTGAAATCGGTCTTGATTATTACTGGAAGGAAAACGAGCCTAAGGAGGTACAGAAGCGTATTTTCTTAGAGCAGATTGATCTGGCTAAGCAGTTTGATTTGCCGGTGATTATTCATGACAGGGATGCGCACGGCGATATGCTGGAGCTGTTCCAAAAGGAGGTACACGGAGTACAGGCAGTGTTCCATTGCTTCAGCGGCTCGCTGGAGATGGCGAAGGAGCTGGCTAAGCGTGGCTATTACTTTGGCTTCGGCGGTACGTCTACCTATAAGAATGCGCAGAAGGTGCGCGAGGTTATGCAGTATATTCCTAAGGAGCTGCTGTTGTTTGAAACCGACAGTCCTTATCTGACGCCGGTACCTTTCCGCGGCAAGCGCAATAATCCCGGCTATACGGAATATACAGCGCGCAATGCGGCCGAGGTTCTGGGAATGGATTTTGAAGAGCTGGCGGCAATTGCCACGGCGAATACCAAAAGATTATTCAAAAAGATAAAATAAGCATAAAACTGCTTTCAACAAAAACTCAGAGAGGTCCTGTGATGCACGGGCCTCTCTTTTTTGTGCAGACGTGTGCAGCGTAAAGAATAAATTTGTGCGGATAGCTGCTTTAAAGCTATATCTGCAGTGCTAAATATGTTAAAATATAATGATGTACTAAATTAGTTTAGCTTTGCCGGAGGGAGCAAATAATGAAAGATAAAATTAGCATGCCTTTGATAGAGGCGATGCTGCAATATAAAAGTGAGGACGTCTATCCTCTGCATACTCCCGGACATAAGGGAGGACGCGGCATGCAGCGCTTGCTGCGCCAGGAGCTGGGTGGCAGCGTGCAGATGGACGTGTCGCTGATGAGCGAGCTGGACGATATCCATGAGCCGGAAACCTATATTAAAGAAGCGCAAGAGCTGGCAGCGCAAACCTACGGCAGTGATGCCTGCTTTTGGGCAGTCAACGGCACGAGCCAGGCGATTCATGCTATGCTGCTGACAGCGCTGAACCCCGGAGAAAAGCTGCTGCTGCCGCGTAATGCGCACCGCAGTGTTGCCGGCGGACTTGTTTTGGGTGGTATAGAGGCAGTTTATCTACAGCCGGAGTATCAGCCGGAATTCGGTATTCAGATGCAGGTTACTGTGCAGCAGATAGAGGCGGCGCTGGCGCAGGACAGCAAAATTAAGGCGGTGCTGCTGACAAGCCCCAATTATTACGGTGTGGCGGCAGATGTGCGGGCGATTGCTGATTGCTGCCATGCGCATAATGCAGTGCTGCTGGTGGATGAGGCGCATGGACCGCATTTGGGCTTTAGTGAGCTGTTGCCGCCATCCGCTCTGCAGTGCGGTGCTGATGCCTGCGCTCAGAGTACGCATAAAATTTTGGGCGCTATGACGCAGTGCAGCATGCTGCATGTGCAGGGAGCGCGCCTTGATTTGCAGCGTGCGGCGGATGTGATGAGCATTTTGACGACGACGAGTCCCAACTATCTGCTGATGGCATCACTGGATGCTGCCAGAGCGCAGGTGCAGGTCTACGGCAAGGAGATGGCAGCGGCGGCTGTACAGGCTGCTGCCAAGCTGCGCAGCCTGTGTGCCGCCTATAGCGGCCTGCGTGTAATGGAGACGGCAGATTGCGGCGGACTGCAGCTTGATACTACCAAGGTTACGGTGAATTTTGCAGCCTGGGGCTATACCGGCGTAGAGGTTGGTGAGCTTTTCCGTGAGGCAAGAGTTGCTGTTGAGCTTGTAGATGCCTATAATGTACTCTTTTTGGTGACCTATGCAGATGTTACTACGGATTATGACGAGGCGTTGGCAAGAATTGCCGCTGTACTGGATAAGATGCAGGCGCAGAAGCGTGCGCCGCTGCAGTTGGCAGCGGCAGCGAAGGTGCCGCAGACGCAGGCAGTTCTGCCCTTGCGCGACGTATTCTATCGTGCGAAAAAAGCGGTACCGTTGGCGCAGGCTGCAGGCAAAATCTGCGGCGAGCAGGTGAGCTTTTATCCGCCGGGAATACCGGTACTGCTGCCGGGTGAGCTGGTAACGGAAGAGATTATTGCCTACTGCAGAGCGCAGAAGGAGCTGGGTTTGCCGGTAAGCGGACCTGCGGCCAGCAGCTTACAAACGATACGTATTATTGCTGATTGAGGTAAATAAAATGCGAGGATTTTTCATTACATTTGAAGGAATAGACGGAGCGGGGAAAACTACCCAGCAGCATTTGGCAGCGCAGGCCTTGCGCGAACAGGGCTATGATGTACTGGAAAGCCGTGAGCCCGGAGGCACACAGCTGGCAGAAAAGGTGCGCGCTTTGGTGTTGGACCCGGAGCTGCCGCTGACAACGGCAACGCAGACGCTGCTGTATCTGGCAGCACGCAGTGAGCATGTCGATAAGTTGCTGCGTCCGGCGCTCGAAGCAGGCAAGATTATTATTTGTGACCGCTTCAGTGATTCAACGCTGGTTTATCAGGGATTGGCGCAGGGCAAAGCTCCGGAGGAGATTGCGCAGCTGCGCCGGTTGGGCTCTTTTGCTACCGGAGGCTTGGAGCCTGATTTGACGCTTGTTTTTGATGCCGACCCGGCAAAATTGCTGGCGCGTCGCCAGCAGCGTGGTGTGCAGGACCGTTATGAGCAGCAGGGGCTGGAATTTCAGCAGCGTCTGCGTGCAGGCTTTCTGCAGCTTGCCGAGGCAGAGCCGCAGCGCTTACAGGTGATTGATGCCTTAGGCAGTCAGCAGGAGGTTACTGCGAAGGTGCTGCAGGCCATCAGCAGAGTAATTAGCGGAGAGAAATAAAATGTGGGAGCATATTATCGGCCACATAGAACAGAAAAAATTTCTGCAGAACTATCTGCAGGCCAAGGAGCGTCCGCATGCGCTGCTGTTCAGCGGTGCTGCCGGCTTGGGTAAGCGCACGCTGGCTCTGGAATTTGCCAAGGCGTTGCTGTGCTTTCAGCATAACGGAACAGATGGCTGTGAAGCCTGTCGCCTGATGAACCTGCAGGACGGCAATCTGAGCCATCCTGATTTCGTGCTGGTGCAGCATGAATGGGATGACAAAAAGGATCGTTTAAGAGATACGATTATTATCGACCAGATCAGGGAGCTGACGGCTAAAACGGCGCTGGCACCGGTGATGGCACCGACGCGGGTGTGCATTGTTGAGGATGCGGATACTATGGTTCCCGCCGCAGCCAATGCTTTTTTGAAGCTGTTGGAGGAGCCGCCGGCCGGCTGGGTGATTATTTTGCTGGCAGCCAATGTCAACAGGCTGTTGCCGACTATTATGTCGCGCGTGGTGCAGCTGCGTTTTCAGGCAATCGAGCCGCAGCTGGTGGAGCAGGCGCTGCAGGCAAGGCAGATAGAGCCTGCCAAGGCTGCAGTGTTGGCACGTATCAGTGAAGGCTCAATCGGCTTGGCGCTGAATTTAGCTGCAGCCAAGGGGCAGCTGGATGTATTTGAATGCCGTAAGCAGGCGGCAGCCTTTTTGGAGGCTTTGCCCTTGGCGATGCCGATGAATTATCTTGCCGGCCGCAGCTGGCTGGACAAAAAGCTGCAGCGCGAGCAGGCACTGCTGCTCGTGCAGCTATGGCAGCTGCTGTTGCGCGATTTAATGATGTGCAAATTGCAGCTTTATGATAGAATATATAATATAGATTTACTGGATGAGCTTAAAAGTCAGAGCAGCGGCTGGCAGCTGTCGGCGCTGAAGCAGGCTTTAGTGATTGTACAGGAAGCATATGACGCATTGGTGAGCAGTGTCGGTATGAAAACGGCATTGGAAACCATGGCGCTTAAAATAGATAAAATTTATAAGGAGTGATATTTTATGCCGACAGTAGTAGGCATTCGCTTTAAAAAAGCGTGCAAGATATATTATTTTGACCCGGCGGAAACAGGTGTAGCAAAGGGTGATTTCGCTATCGTGGAAACAGCGCGCGGTGTGGAATACGGCGAGGTTGTTATCGGACCGCGTGAGGTAGAAGACAAGCAGATTGTTTCCCCGCTCAAGCCGGTTATGCGTAAAGCAACAGCCGATGATGACATGAAGCTGGCAGAAAACAAAATCCGTGAAAAGGAAGCGTTCAATATCTGCCTGCGCAAAATCAAAAATCATGGTCTGCCCATGCGTCTGATTGACGTAGAGTTTACCTTTGATGTGAATAAGATTATTTTCTACTTCACTGCTGACGGACGCATTGACTTCCGTGAGCTGGTTAAGGATCTGGCAGCTGTTTTCCGTACCCGTATTGAGCTGCGCCAGATCGGTGTGCGCGATGAGGCCAAAATGCTGGGCGGTATCGGCAGCTGTGGCCGTCCGCTGTGCTGTGCAACCTTTTTAGGCGATTTCGAGCCTGTTTCTATCCGCATGGCCAAGGATCAGAGCCTGTCCTTGAATCCGACAAAAATTTCCGGCATCTGCGGTCGTCTGATGTGCTGCCTGAAGTATGAAAACCATATGTACTGCAAGCACGGCTGCAACGGCTGCGGTCGTCGCGAACGTATTGAAATTCCCAAGATGGGCAGCAAGGTAGTGACTACTATGGGCGAAGGCAAGGTAGTAGGCATTAACCGCAAGGAGCGTACCGCTGCTGTACAGCTTTCTCCGGATAATACTATTCAGGTGGAGTGGGAAGAGCTTGTAGATGCTTCCCAGGCTGATAATGTCTGAGCAGGAAAACAGCCTGCGCTGTGATTATGTGCCGGGCTGCGGCTATAAAATCTGGCAGGATGCCAAAGAGTTCTGCTATACTACGGATGCTGTGTTTTTAGGCAACTTTCCGCGTGTCGTGCGTAAGGCTAAGGTGCTGGAGCTGGGCTGTGGTACCGGTGCTATAAGTATGCTGCTGGAAAGCAGAGGTGCCGCAGAGGTGACGGCACTGGACTGCAATCCGCAGGTAACAAAGCTGGTACGCCAAAGCGTTGCGGATAATTCCCTGCAGGATAAGTTTACTGTTATAGACGGCGATTTACGCAATTACAAGCAGCTGCTGCAGCCGGAGAGCATGGATTTGGTGGCTGCCAATCCGCCCTACCGCAACAGCGGCAACGTGCGCCAGGTAGGCACTGCTGCCTGCCACGAGGTTACCTCGACATTGGAGGATTTTTTCCGGGCGGCGGCCTTTGCTGTGCGCTATCGCGGACGCTTTGCTTTGGTGCAGTTGCCGGAGCGCTTTGCCGAAAGCATGCAGTTGGCGCTGAAATATGGCCTGCAGCCGAAGCGTTTGCAATGGGTGCATTCCAAAATTGATAAGCCTGCCTGGATTTTCCTGATGGAAATGCAGAAGGGCGGCAGCTACGGCTTGGATGTTTTGCCGCCGCTGATTATGTATAATCAGGATGGCAGTTATACGGAGCAGGTGAAAAAATTCTATGAGCCTGCTGTTAAATAATCTCAATGGACGGGAAAATGTTAGAATATAAGTAGTCTATATGCTAACAAATTATACATTTTAGATACGCGAAAATACTGTAAATGTCACGGATTTGACGCTTCCTGCTGTTTTATGTTAAAATAATTATCGGATTAAGGAGGTTTTTATGATTAAGCATATATGCAGATTACATTTAAATTGTTTATTATCTGCCGTTATCCTTATGCTGATGGTACCCTTCCTGACCGGTTTTGATATTTCACAGCAGGTGACTATTCTTTATGATGGTCAGACCAAGGAAGTGCGTACTAATGCAGTAAAGCCAGGTAAGATTTTGCAGGAGGCAGGCATTGTCCTGGAGAAGGGCGATGGCTGGAAGCTGCAGAATACCAAAAGGGTACAGAACGGCAGTGTGATTGAGGTACTGCGCGGCAAGCCCTTTACTGTTATCCGTGGCAATGAAACGGTAGAATACAAAAGCTGCAAGCCGACTGTAGGCGAGGCGCTGAAGGATTTGGGCATCTCCTACAAAAAGGAGCGTGTTTATCCGGATGTGCATGAGCCGTTCAAGGAAGGTATGCAGGTTTATATTTTGAATGCCGATGAGGAGCTGCAATTCAGTGAAGCGAGTGTAGATATTCCGGTGAAGTATGAGGACGATTACAGTCTGAACTTCGGTACGGAAAAGATACATGTTGAAGGCAAGGCCGGTACAGCGAAGGTTGTTTCCAAAAAGGTGAAAAACGGTGATGGCAGTCATTCCGTACAGGAGCTGACGCGTCATGTGCTGATTGAGCCGGAAACAAAGGTTATCCGCAAGGGTATGGCGATGAGCGTCTATACTCCTGAGGGCTATAAGCGCTATACGAAAAAAATCAGTGCGCATGCCTCTGCTTATGTAGCAACAGGCAGCCGTACTTCTATCGGTCTTGTTCCGTATGAAGGCATTGTGGCTGTTGACCCGCGCTTTATTCCGTATTATACAAAAATGTATATCCCCGGTTATGGTATCGCTATGGCCGGTGATACCGGTGGCGATATGGTTCACCACAGAGTAGATTTGTTCTTTAATGATTATCATCGTGCTATTCAGTGGGGCAGACGCGATGTAGATATTTATATTTTAGCTGATTAAGGTGGAATTTATCTGATGCTTAAGGAAGTGCTCGTAGTAGAAGGAAAAATGGATACGGTAGCGATTGGGAAGGCGCTGGAGGCCGATACTATCGAAACCGGTGGCTTTACGCTGGCACCATATACTCTGCGCCAGATTGAGGCGGCGTATAAAAAACGCGGGATAATTATCCTGACTGATCCTGACGGTGCCGGTGAACGCATTCGCCGCTTTTTGACGGAGCGCTTTCCGGAAGCAGGGCAGGCGTTTATTCCCAAGCGTCAGGCAACTGCCAATAATGACGTAGGCGTGGAGCAGGCGCAGCCGGAGGCTATTTTGGAAGCTCTGGCTAAGGTGCGTCACCATGAATATCGTCCGCAGCAGGAATTTACTATGCGCGATTTGTTCCAAAATAATCTGAACGGCAGCGAGAGTGCTTCTGCACGCCGTGATGCGCTGGGTGCCGAGCTTGGTATAGGCTATGGCAATGCCAAACGCTTTTTGGAACGCCTGAATCATTATGGTGTGAGCCGTGAAGAATTTACGGCTGCTTTAGAAAAATTGGAGAGTGAAGAGTGAATAAACCGGTTATTGCTTCTCCCCAGGTAACGAATCATATTCTGCACCGCTTTAAACTGCGTGCCGATAAAAAGCTGGGGCAGAATTTCTTAATTGATGAAAATATCGTGCACCGTATAGTAGAGGCAGCAGAGCTGTCCCCTGCGGATAAGGTGCTGGAGGTAGGCCCGGGCATCGGTACGCTGACACAGGGGCTGGCAGAAAGCGGTGCCGATGTTGTGGCGGTAGAGCTGGATAAACGCCTGCTGCCGGTACTGGATGTTACGCTGGAGGGCTATGACAATGTTCGCATCGTCAATGGCGATATCCTGCAGGTAAATATTATGGAAATGGTGGCAGCACCGGAATTTAAGGTGTGTGCTAACCTGCCGTATTATATTACTACGCCGATTATTTTTGCCTTGCTGGAAAAGCGCCTGCCCATGGAGCGCTTAGTTGCTATGGTGCAGAAGGAGGTTGCCGAACGTATGGCAGCCAAGCCCGGCAGCAGAGATTATGGTGCGCTTTCGGTAGCAATCCAGTATTACACCGAGCCGGAGATAGCGTTTATCGTACCTCCGACCTCATTTATTCCCGCACCGGCTGTTGATTCGGCTGTTATTGTGTGCAAGCGCCGCTCCGAGCCGCCGGTAAAGGTGTGCGACGAAGCGCTGTTCTTCCGCGTGGTTAAGGCAGCCTTCTCCCTCAGACGCAAGATGCTCAGCAATTCGCTGAAGAATATGGGCATCAACTCCGAGCAGTGTGCGCAGTGGCTGCAGCGTGCCGGCGTAGACGGAAAGCGCAGAGCGGAAACTCTCAGCCTGGAGGATTTTGCGGCATTAACTAATACCTTTAGTGTAGAAAAGTAAAAAATAAAAAAAGAAGCTAGGTTACAAAACAGCAGAGAAAGTGTAATGATGTTTACAGTTTCTCTGCTGTTTTTGGCTTTTTCAGGGCATAGTTATTCCTATGATGCATTATTAATATTCTAATAAAGCATAACTTATATAAAACTAATTACCACATGCCCAAACGTTATAACTTGACCTCTTGAAAATTCTGACAAAATAGTTTATATTATAACTACAGGGAATAATAAATATTCCCTAAGGTTTGCGCGGCGCTTCACCTCCTACGATGAAAGCGAGGTAAGTATTATGGAAAAGTTATTAGCAAAAATGTATGAGCAGTCAGAAACAAAAACAGCAAAGAAGCAGTATCGTGTGCTGAATGCACTCAAGGCTGCAGCCTTCCTGAATCTGGCAGTTTTCTACTTTCTGTATAATATCAATGTAGCTCAGGGTACTAATCCTGCTTGGGATTATGTATGGTGGCAGCGGCTGACGCTGTGGAGCATTGTGGTTCTGTGCGGTATGACCTTTAGCCAGGGCAGCAATTACCTCAAATGGGGATTGGGCCTTTTGGGTGCAGGCACTGCGATTTCGCTTTGCACCTATCTTTTCACACCGCAGCATCCAATTTATTTTGGCATCTTTACCTTCCTTGGTCTTGCATATCTGGTAGTACAGCCCATTCATTGGTGGCTGCAGAAGTCTCCCGGTTCTTGCGGTTGGCTGTTATCTGCAATAGCCTATGATTTGACAAGGCATCTTACCGATGGCGTGATCATCTGGCAGGGTAAGATAATTGGACATCTGCCGTCCTTCCTGTACGGTGACTGGAACGTATGGCTGGGGCTGCCCGGTGCAGATTTTGTCTCGCTGGAGTATGTGCCTTTCCTGCCTAACATCTTCTTATTCTTGTGCGGCCTCTACCTGTTCCAGTTTATGTCCGAGCATGAAAAAGGACAAGCTTATCTGAAAAAGCTGAGCTAACTAAAAAAGCCTTTCTTTAAAAGTCAATTTGCATAGAAATTCTCGTAGTTATACAGTTTGTCTGCATATGGTGTTATCCCTCTACTTATTTCTTCTTAACCTTTAACACCCCATGCTTTTAGCCAATGTCCCAACAAAGCTAATGTCCCCGGACTCATAATTAACGAGAGAGAAAGAAGAAAATCCTCCGCAGCTGGCGAGCTGTCGGAGGATTTTTCTTTATGGCAGGTTTATTTTAAAGCTGTCTAAGGAGTAAAGGGCCTGCGGCAGATAGTTATCTGCCGCAGGCATTACGTACAGCAGCTGGTAGGTTTTGCCATTTTGTGTAGCTTCCGCAGTCAAAAGCAGCTTGTTGCCGTGATAGTCATTGTGGGCACTCAGGCGACAGTTCCAGATTAACTGGCTGCCGTGCTGCCATTGCCAGTATACCTTGGCGTTTTCGTAGACAGGCAATGCTTCTGTTGCCTTAAAGCTTGCAGTGTCCGCAGGGTCAAGCACGGTTGCTGCCAGCATCAGATTGTTGCCTGCAGTGCGCACCAGCATAGCTCCTTCGGCCTGTGGCAGGTCTGCCAGCGAATTTTTACCGAAGGCCTTGGGCACGGCCATACTATAGCCGCCGGCTTCACTGCTGACGCTAATGAAATCGCTTGCCTGCGGTGTACGCATGAACTGCCTGGGCAGCGGCGGCTTGCCTACCAGATTCAGCTTTGGTTTAGGCTTGGGTTTATCTGCAGGCGGCACAGGCTCGTTGCTGACAACGGGAGGCGTGGCTGCAGCGTTTGGAGCTTCTGCTGCTGTTGCTTCGGTAGCTACGGCTTCCTCCTGCTTTGGCGTTGCCGGTACAGTAGGAGCAGTGCTTCCGATGTTATTGTCTGCAGCGCGTTCCTCTGCTTGGGAAGAGTCAATACTGCTTTCGGCTTCCGGCGGCTCAGCCTGTTTGGTGGGATTATTGGAAATTATGGCCGGTTTCTGTTGATAATCTTGCCACATCTCTTCAGCTGCAGCTGCAAAGCTGCTGCCTGCAAGGCTGAGCAGCAGCGAGCAGATTAAGGCTGTGCGCCTCATAATTTATCGCAGACTTCGTTGATGGCTGCTTCGTCTACACGCATAGCGGCGATAGTTTTTTCCATCAGCTCGTCTAAAGGCCAGCCCAGGATATCGGCACCTTGTTTGATTACATCGCGGCTGCAGCCGGCTGCAAAGTGTTTATCCTTAAATTTTTTCTTCAGGGATTTCAGCTCCATGTCCTGTACGCTTTTGGAGGGGCGCATCAGGGCAGCGGCACCGATTAAGCCGGAAAGCTCATCGATAGCGAAAAGCACTTTTTCCATCTGATGCTCCGGTTCGATGTTGGCAGCAGTCAGACCCCAGCCGTGGCTGGCAGTGGAACGGATAATGCTTTCGTCTACACCGTGCTCGCGCATCAGTTCCTGAGATTTTACACAGTGCTCCTCGGGATACAGCTCAAAATCCAGGTCATGCAGCAGGCCTACGATGCCCCAGTATTCCTCCTGGTCTGCATAGCCAAGCTCCTTGGCAAAGTAACGCATAATGCCTTCTACAGTCAGCGCATGACGCAGATGAAAGGATTCCTTGTTATATTGACGTAATAAATTCCAGGCTTCTTCTCTGTTCATATTATTCTCCTCCTAATGCTTTGTTATTTTTCTATAAAATGCGGGGGCTTAGCTCGCTTTTAAATATTTTCAGCCTGCGGATGCTTGGCATGGTAATCGCTTATCATATCGTGCAGCGTAGTGTGGTCAACTACGCCGTCAATGGCCTGCTGAATTTTTTTGTACAGACCGATGGTGATACAGGAGTCAAACTGATCGCAGGGTGTTTTGCAGTCCAGGCAGGATACGGGAGCAAGACTGCCCTCGACTGTGCGCAGAATTTCACCGACAGTGTATTCATCAGGCGTGCGTGTCAGGCGATAGCCTCCCTGAGCACCGCGGGCGCTTTGGACAAAGCCTGCTTTGCTTAGCTGGTGGATAATCTGCTCTAAATATTTATCGGAAATTTTTTGCCGTTGGGCAACTGTTTTTAATGGTATATAGCTACCGGTGTGGTTGATGGCTAAATCGAGCATCAATCGCAGGGCATAACGTCCCTTGGTAGAAATTTTCATTACGGTCACAACCTTTCTAATGACTATATTCTACTATGAATTTAGTAGGAATTCAATAATGATTATCATATCTGTGTTATGCGGGAATAAATTAATGATTCCGCACACGGAATATGAAAATGCTAGTGCCATTTTATTGCTTTTGTGTTAAAATACCCTTATACAACTATTTTTGGAGGAAGTAAGATGGAAAAAAATAAATTAGATAAAACCTTTAAGCATTATCTGGGAATTTTTACCGAGGATAAGGAATTGGGCAAGATTCTGAACAAGGTATCCTTCCAGGAATTATTCAATCCTAAGTTTTTGCAGGAAAACAGCAAATTTACATCTATGGATGATATGATCTGGCGCAGCGGTTTTGGCATTATGAACCTGATGGAAGTAGAAAATGTTAATCAGGATAAGTGGAATGAGTATATTGCCAAAAATACCGAATGTGAAACCTGGCATGATTTTGGTAAGGTAGCAATGATTGACTGGATGAAAAACAAACTGGAAGAAGTAAAAAAATCCAAAAACTAAAATCTTTACTGCCGAAGCTGCGTGCTTCGGCATTTTTTGCTTTATGAGGGGAAGACAATGGAAATAGTTTTACATGCACTGAATGGTGTGTTGACCATTATGCTGATGATTGCTGTCGGCTTTTATTTAGAGCGCAGGGGCTGGTTTAGTGAGGATAGTGTGGCGCTCATTTCGCGGCTTGTGAATTATGTTTGCCTGCCAACGTATATGCTGACCAATATTTTGGGGCAGTTTAAGCATGACCAGCTTATCACGCTTTCACATGGCCTGATTGTACCGCTGATTTCGATGCTGGCAGGCTATTTTATCAGCAGGCTGCTCGGACGTCTGATAGGTGTTCCGCGGGAGCACAGAGGAATTTTTTCTATCTGTGTCAGCTTTTCCAATACAATTTTTATCGGCCTGCCGTTAGGTATAGCCTTGTTCGGTGATGCCGGTGCGCCTTATATTATGATTTACTACATGGTGAACACAACGCTTTTCTGGACTATAGGATTTCATGACTTGGCAAGCAGCAATGGCGTAACCATGCCGCTTTTCAGCCGTAAGACACTGAAAAGCATTATGTCGCCGCCGCTTATGGGCTTTATGCTGGGCGTAGTGATGGTACTGCTGGAATGGAATCTGCCTGAGCCGGTATTCAAGTCCTTTCATTATCTGGGAAGCATGACTACGCCGCTGGCGATGCTGTTCATCGGTATTGCCATGAGCAAAACCCGTTGGGAAGAAATTGCCGTAGGCAAGGAGCTGGTAGTTGCTATGCTGGGACGCTATTTAATCTGTCCTTGGATAGTTTTCCTTATCCTGCCGTTTTTCCATCTGGAGCCGATGATGGAAAAGGTATTTGTAATTATGGCGGCCATGCCGGCGATGACCAATACGGCGATTGTGGCCAAAGGCTATGGCGGCGATTATAAATATGCTGCCATGCTGACGGCGGTCAGCACGGTGCTGGCGGTTTTTGCAATACCGTTTTATATGTGGTTGGTACACTGAAAATATTTGCTGTTATAAATGTCGCTGTTTGTGATAAAATAAGCATAGAGTGGTTTAAAATATAAATGTTGCAAATGAGGAGGACTGAATTATGGAATATAACAAGCTGTCTGACGAAATAATTGCCAAACTGCAGGCTTTGGTCGGCGTGCAGAATGTAGTGACGGATGCAGGGCAGATGGAAATATATGCCCATGATGAAGTAACTGACCCGGCCTATCATCATATGCCTGAGGCTGTCGTATTTGCGGAAAATGCGCAGCAGGTGGCGGCTGTGGTCAAGCTGGCGAATGAATATCACTTCCCGGTTGTGCCCCGTGGCGCAGGCACAGGTCTTGCCTGCGGTGCAGTGCCCATTTACGGCGGTGTAGTGCTTTCGCTTGAAAAGATGAATAAAATTATCGAGGTTAATGCTGACGCTATGTATGCGGTTGTAGAGCCGGGTGTGCGCACTTCCGATTTGCAGGCTGCGGCTGCAGCCAAGGGAGCCTTTTATGCAGGCGACCCTTGCAGCGGTGATTCCTGCTTTATCGGCGGCAATGTGGCAACCAATGCCGGTGGCAATCGCGCGGTTAAATACGGTACTACGCGTCATCAGGTATATGCCGTTGAGGTGGTAAATCCTACCGGCAAAATCGTGCAGCTGGGAGCACGCCTGCAAAAGCAGACTACAGGCTATTGCCTGGAGCAGCTGATAATCGGCAGTGAGGGTACCCTTGGTATCATCACGCAGATTACCGTGAAGCTGCTGCCGTTGCCTAAGTACAGCATGGATCTGCTGGCGGTTTTTGAATCCCCTGAGGATGCTATCGGCACGGTAAACAAGCTGATTATGGCCGGTATTATGCCTACTTGCGTAGAATACATGGATAATATCACTATCAAATCCGTAGAGCGTTATCTCGGTACAACGCTGCAGGGCAGTGACAAGGGCAATTATCTTATCGTAGAAGTGGAAGGCACCAGCGAGGATGACTTGGATGAAAAGGCTTGTACGATGGATGAAATCTGCTCGGAAAACGGTGCCGGAGATGTCTTGGTAGCGGAGCACGATAAAATTTGGCAGGCACGCAAGGCCTTTGCCGAAGCAGTGCGTGCGGAAAGCCTGATTGTCTGCAAGGAGGACGTTGTCTGCCCGGTAGATCATGAGCCTGCGCTGCTGGCGGAAATTTTGCGTCTGGCCGATAAATATCAGCTGGTAACACGCATTGCCAGTCATGCCGGTGATGGTAATATCCATTTGAATATCCTGAAGCAGGAGCAGGAGGATTATGCGGACTGGGATGCCAGAGTCAAAGCCAACCAGCAGGAGCTGTACCGCTTTATTTACGCACACGGCGGTCGCTTGAGCGGTGAGCATGGCATTGGTTATAAACGCAAACAGCTGATGGAGGAATTCACTAATCCCGATGAGCTGGAAATGATGCGTGCGATTAAAAAAGCCCTGGATCCCAATAATATCCTGAATCCGGGCAAAATTTTCGATATAGAGTAGCGTATATTAAGCAAAAAGGCATTGCCGAGAGGTGATGCCTTTTTTTGCTGCAGTAATTTTTTATATATAACGCATAAACAATATTGATGTTTGGAAATATGTTCGCGAAGAATCGGCAAACAGCAAACAAAAATTCATAAAAATATTGACAAAGTTCGCACGACACACTATAATATAAGCAAACAGAAATTTATTAGGTGGTGATAGATGTGAAAAAGTTTTTAAGTATTATCTGCTGTGCTTGTTTACTTTATGCCGGATATAGTGCTGTGTTTGCTGATGCACCTGTTTATAAGGAATATACGGTGACTGTCGCTGAGGGCGAAACGCTGTGGGAAATTGCCGGTCGTCATACAGAAGCGCGTGAGGATGTGCGTGAGGTTATTTTCCGCATTGAACAGGCGAACAAACTTAACTCCAAACATATTTATCCCGGTCAGGTTTTAAGGGTGCCTCTGCGCGTTCATGATGACGGACTGATGGTAGCGGAAAGATAGATGAGAATATAAAATATAATAAGCAAAGAAATAAGAAGGCTGTTGTACCTGCGGGGTGGTGCAACAGCCTTTGGTGCTTTCAATAAAGTATAACTCAGCAAGAACATCTGCATTATGACCTTTAAGGATACGGTTTGGCAATGGAAAATGCGAGTTCCGGGCAGTAACAATCTCGTTACTTTAATTTCACAGAATGATTGCAAGGCTTTTGACGTTGTTTGTCGAATATAATAAGTATTCGAGGAGGTATGCGTTATGAGAAATAAAAAATGGATTGCGGCAGCACTTGTGTGCGGCTTTGTGTTAGGTAACAGTATGCCTGCAGCGCAGGCCGGTATTTTGGATAAGGTTCTCAAGGGCGGCGTTATCGGTTATGCTGTAGATGCTACCGCTCCGGCGTTGAATAACGCAATTAACTCTGTAACGGCCAAGTACGGTGTAAGCTCGACGGATGCTACGAAGGTAGTACCTGTTATTTCTGTCGGTGACGGCAGCCGTGCCGGTGCGGCGCAGGTTTCCGGTCCGCAGTCTAAGGTTGATCAGGTGAAGGCAGCGCTGATGATTGAGCAGACACTGTTGGGAGTACGCTGCAAGGTGCTGATTCCGGTAGACAATGTGTCCTATCAAAATGTTAACCGTGTACAGGGCGTGGGCGTGAGCGCTTCGCTGGACGTAAAGCTTTAAAAGAAGAGTGAATTTGGCATAAAAAGTTGCTGGGACATAACTCAGCCTTAAATAGAAAAACCGGTGGAAACTTACCTAACGGTAAACCTCCACCGGTTTTTTAGTACATAAAGAACATAACAAGCTTTTCTGTTAGGCTTAAATAATCGGCGACACGTTCAATGCCATCGGGCCATGTTTACCGCGTGACAGATGATAGGAAACACGCTGGCCCTCCTGCAGACAGCGATAGCCGTCGGAACGGATGGCTGAAAAATGCACGAAAACCTCCTGACCGTTGCGTGCTTCTATGAATCCATAGCCTTTGTTATTATTAAACCATTTTACTGTACCAATACTGAGCATAAATTGCACCTTCTTTGACAAATATTATACTAACAGCTGTTGTAATGGATTATAACATACAATCTTGCAGAAAACAAGAAAAATTCAGAAAATTAAAACGAAATAATTAGAGTAAGCAAAAAATCTTACTCTAAGATGCTCCATTTGTCGAAAATATGCAGCCAGTTGCTGTAAAGCTGTATCCAGCGGCCGACGAGGATGGCTGCTGCAATCGTGCCTACACCTACGCCGCGCATAGCACCGAAGTGCATAAAGGAAATTGCCAGACTGATAGCAACGAGTGTGCAGTCGAAGCAGTTTTTGATGATGCTGAATTTAATTTTGCTGACGAAGGCGATAACCAAGACGAGGCCCTCACCGGCAGCAACAAAAATTTTAGCGCGGATGCAGAGAAATACGCCGAAGGCCAGAAGAATAGTGCTAAGAATACAGTCAAACCATTGCCAAAACAAGGTATCCGGTGCTACCCAGCTCAACAGGCTCATCGAAAAATCTATGCAGTAGCCGAAGGCGAGCAGTGTTGCCAACTGGCCCAACAGCTTACGCCAGTAAAATTGCCGAAGCAGGATGGGCTGGGCGATGATAAAAAGTAAATTCATGACGATGGTTATTTCACCTATGCTCCAGGGCATGAACATACTCATAACCCATGGTACGCTGGAAATAGGTGAAGTACCTAAATCGGCCTTACAGGAAAGAGCGATGCCGAGTGTCATGGTAAAGATACCGACGAGAAACATGCAGCAGCGCTGCGGAAAATATTGCTTGTGCAAGCTAAAACCCCTCTTTGAAAAAATAAAATAAAATACGCTTATGTACAGCAGTTAATGCTATACAAGAGCGCTATTAATATTATACCATTTTTGTATGAAATGCGCAATACTGCGCTTTGTAAGGCGTAAAGCCTTTGCTTTTCAGCGGTTGATGTAGTACAATAATATATTGAAGAAATATATCCATAAAGGAGGATACTCTGTGATTCGTAAAACATCTGCCATGGTTGAGGCCGGTATTTTAGCTGCCGTTGCTATCGTTATGGCTTTGATAAGTATGTATGTGCCTGTACTGGGTGCTTTCGTTAATTTCGTCTGGCCCTTGCCGATAGTTATCTGCGGCTGCCGTCATGGCTTGAAATGGAGCATTATGACGCTGCTGGTTGCTACCGTGATTATTGCGATGATTATCAGCCCGATTAATGCCTTTTTCCTGGCGGCTATTTTTGGCCTTTTGGGCTTGATTTTAGGCGAATGCATGCGTCGTCATCTGCCGCCGATGAAAATGATGCTTTACGGCAGTGTCGGCGCGGTAATTGCGCTGGTTCTGAATATTGTGCTGAGCTTCTGGGTACTGGGTATTGACCCGATTGAGATGATGTTCAGCTCCTTCCACCAAAGCTTGGAGCAGCTGACGGTTTATTACCGCGAGCATGGCATGAGCGAGGCCGATATCAAAAAGACTGTCGACGGTTATGCCGAAATGCTGCGCATGATGCGCATTATTATGCCGGGTGCTTTTCTGATGTGTGCGCCGCTGATGGCCTTTGTGAACTATATGGCTGCCAAAAAGATTCTGACGAAGCTGGGTGAAAGCTTTGAAGCTTTTCCGCCGTTTACGATGCTGCAGGTTCCCGGCTGGATTTTGTGGCCTTATGTTGCGTCTTTGTTTGCGGTAACCTATTACTATCAGCATGATCAGGCAAGCTGGATGTATACACTGTCTGTCAATGTGCAGACGGTCTGCAGCTTTGTGCTGGTTTTGCAGGGCATCGTGCTGCTGTACTGGTTTGTAGAAACAAAGCATAAGCCGCACTGGTGGGCCAATATCGGTATAGCGCTGCTCTTTATAGTGCCTATCTTTACCCAGATTATGGTTTATGTAGGTGCCTTTGATATTGTTATGGACTTCAGGAAAATCCGTCCTGCAAGCAGATTCAGAAAACAAAGGTAAAGTTCGGCAGCTGTGCCGGATTTGAGGTGAAAATAATGTTCAGTAGGTTTAACCGGAATATGAATTCCAAAGCGGATACTAATATTTATTTGCTGATAATTGTGCTGCTGGCAATATTAGTCTGCTATCTGCAGCCCAAGCTGATTATTCCGGCGCTGATTATTTTTGGTATTATCTACTATTTCAGCCGCCAGAACCTTATCAACAGGGAAATCTTTTTCAGCAGCTATCTGGATAATATTATCCGCAATATTGAACGTACCAACCATTTTGCGGTGCGCAAGCTGGATGTAGGCATTGCAGTTTTTTCCAAAGATGGCAAGCTGCAATGGAAAAATGAATTATTTGCCGCCTGGACAGGCAAAAGTAATCTGGAGGGCAAAAAGCCTGAGGAAATTCTGCCGTTGGCACAGAATGCTTTTGAGCTGATGAGCGTGCGTGACGGAGAGCAGGTTATTCAGATTGAGGATCACTATTATCGTATGCGCTATTACAGTGTAGAAACGCAGGAGCATCACAGCAAAAAGGAAAATACCTCCAGCGGCCTGATGCTGTATCTGACGGATATCACGGATTATGAGCTTTTGCGCCAGAAATACAGCAATGATAAGCTGTGTCTTGCTTATGTGCGCTTTGATAACTACGAAGAGGTTATGCGCGGTCTTAGCGAAACCAATATGGCCAACTTAAATGGCGAAATCAATGAGCTGCTGACGAAGTGGGCTGCCTCCAAGCAGGGCTTTATCTGCCGCATGAACAAGGAAAGCAGTCTGATGGGATTTTCCATGTCTGCCGTAATGGATATGATGGAAGATAAGTTCATGATTCTCGATAAGGTGCGCGAAATCCGCAGCGGCAATAAAATTCCGCCTACTGTAAGTATAGGCGTAGCCTGCGACGGTGTTACGCTGGAGGAGCTTATCGGCAATGCCAATAAGAGCCTGTATCTGGCATTAGGACGCGGCGGTGATCAGGCTGTTGTTATGAAGGATAAAAATACGCAGTTCTTTGGCGGCACGAGCAGTGTCGGTGCCAAAAGTACGCGTGTGCGTGCCCGCATCGTAGCGCAGACGATTCATGAGCAGATGCTGCAGGCCGACCGTATCTTTGTTATGGGACACGTTAATGAGGATTATGATGCTATCGGCGCTACCATTGGTATGACTAAGCTGGGCTTGTCGCTGGGCAAGGAAACCTATATTGTCAGCAGCGAGCATAATGCCTATTATAAGCGTATTACCGAGGTGCTGGATAATGAGAACATTATTCTTTCGGCTAACGAAACTAAGTATATAGATATTATGCTGAGCGGTGCGGATGCTTTGCCGCTAGTTACCAATAAGAGCCTTTTGGTTATTGTCGACCATCACCGCGAGGTGCTTTCTGCCAGCAAGGCTGTACTGCAGGCTTGCCGAAACCGCATTATCATCGACCATCACCGTCGTGCCGAGGATATTATCGGTGATACAACACTGCTGTATCTGGAGCCTTCCAGCTCGTCTACCAGTGAGCTGGTAACGGAGCTGATTGGTTATTTTGATGACAGACTGGATATTACTCCGGCGGAGGCAACTGCCTTGTATGCAGGCATTGTACTGGATACGAAAAACTTTAATGTGCAGACAGGCGAGCGTACCTTTGAGGCTGCCGCTCTGCTGCGCCGCTGCGGTGCCAACCCGAATCTGATACGCCAGCTGTTTAAGGATGATTTGAGCTTTGTACAGCAGAAGGCTAAGCTGATAGCCGGAGCAAGAATGCCGATACCGGGTTTATCTATTGCAATTATGCGTAATGCAGATAATGATACTATGTCTTCCGTGCTTGCCGCGCAGACAGCGGATACTCTGATTACTATTGAGAGTGTAGCTGTAGGCATGGCAATTGTTGAATATAAAGATGGTTCCCTGAGCATAAGTGCCCGCAGTGACGGCAGCGTCAATGTGCAGGTAATTATGGAAGAGCTGGGCGGCGGCGGTCATCAGACGGTGGCCGGTGTGCAGCTGGCAAATAAACGTGCCAGGGATGTAGAAGCGCAGATTATTGCGCTGACTAAAAAACAGTTAGAGGAGTGTCGAACAGATGAAAGTAATTCTTTTACAAGATGTTAAAAGCTTAGGCAAAAAAGGTGAAATCGTAGAAACAGCCGAAGGTTATGGCCGCAACTACCTGCTGCCGCGTAAATTGGCTAAGGAAGCTACCGCTGCTAACCTTAACCAGGCTAAACAGGACCAGGCAACCGCTAAGCATCGTGCAGCTCAGGCTAAGGATGAGGCTGTTGTTTTGGGCGCACAGGTAGAAAAGGTTGTAGTAACCATGAAGGTACGCGTGGGTGAAAACGGTAAAATGTTTGGCTCCGTAACCTCCAAGGATGTTGCCGAAGCTTTGATTAAGCAAACCGGTCTGAACATTGACCGTCGTAAAATCGAGCTGAAATCCGCAGTTAAGGGCTTAGGCGAATACACCGCCGTTGCTAAGCTGCATACCGACGTAACTGCTACCTTCAAGGTTATGGTAGTTGCCGAATAATTTCAGAACGAAGCTGATGCATGTGGCAGTCGCCGGTGGCGGCTGCCGCTTTTTCTTGTGAGCCCTGTTACCTTCCACTCTTGACGGCTGCAAGGGCATGATGCTGCCCTGGCTGGCGGTAGCTGGGAAAAATTAACTTTTCCTAAGTAATTTATATCACAGGTACTTCCTTTTTTGATTATTTAGGTGTAAAATATTTGCTGTTCCGCAATTATTTTTGAATACTTGCGGAATATATGAGAATACAGGTCAAAAGATGATTTTGACCGACGAGAGATTAAAAAAAACTAAGCTAATCTGCAATGAGAATTATGAGAGAATGAGAGGGATGCAGATGGAAGTAGCAGGCTTTTTGGCCTTAGGTATTTTAGTTGGCTTATTGGGGGCGCTTTTAGGCATTGGCGGCGGTATGGTGATTGTACCGCTTCTGGTATTTGCTTGGGATTATGAGCCGCAGCTGGCTATCGGTACTTCGGTGCTGGTGGTACTGATGAATGCGGTTTCGGGGACTTGGGGGTATGTCAGGCAGAAGAAGGTTTGCGTAGATGCAGCCTTGAAATTTGCCGTGGCTACCGTTCCCGGTGCATTTTTGGGCAGCTATGCCGCAGAGTATCTGCAGGGCAGGCTTTTTTATCTGGTGTTCGGCGCTTTCTTCGTGCTGGCAGCGGTGAATATGTATCGCAAGGCTAATAAGGAGGCGGCGGGTAAGACGGCCGGTGAGGTGCCGGAAGTCTATAACTGGAAGCTTGGCGTTCTTTGCAGCGTCGGTGTTGGTTTTTTAGCCAGCATTTTGGGCATAGGCGGCGGTATCGTCCACGTTCCCTTTATGGTATATGTACTGAATTTCCCGGTGCACGTGGCCATTGCTACTTCTACCTGCATTTTGGCAGTTTCCTCGCTTGCAGGCTTAGTTTCGCATGCTATGCTGGGGCATATTGTGTGGACCAGCGGCTTGGCGATTGGTGCGGGTGCCTTTGTCGGTGCTCAGGGCGGTGTAGCCTTGGCGCAAAGGCTGCAGTCCGGCATTTTGATGAAGCTGGCGAGTGTACTGGTGCTGATTACCGGCATTAAATTTTTGATGAATGCTCTATAAAGTGCAGTACGTTTATAATTAAATATAGTGCAGTAATTAGAGTTCAGTTTTGCATAAAAATGTGAGGTCAGATGCAAAAGTAATGACATCCGGAAGTTGTAAAATGCTATTGCCGTTGTTATGAAGAAGGCAGATATGTAAATGCAGTATTGAGCTTGCTGAAGATACGCAAAAGCAGTCGCAATCATCGTTGATGATAAAGCGACTGCTTTTTTTGCTGTCTGCTGCAACGCTTCAGGCGTTGCTTAGCATGATGTTTGTGTAAGCTGTGAAAAAACCGATATTAAAACTGAACATAGTAAATTGATGAGAAATGAATATACTAATAAGCTCAGATGTAGGTATAATACTACACATAACCTATTATTTGCATATATATTGGAGGTATTCACAATGAACGAACGTTATAAATTAAATGCACAGCTGGCACAGATGTTAAAGGGCGGCGTAATTATGGATGTTACGACACCGGAACAGGCGCGTATTGCGGAGGCAGCAGGTGCCTGTGCTGTTATGGCGCTGGAGAAGATTCCTGCCGATATCCGTGCTGCAGGCGGTGTAGCACGCATGAGCGACCCGAAGCTGATTAAGGAAATTCAAAACGCAGTTTCTATTCCTGTTATGGCAAAGGTGCGCATCGGTCATTTTGTAGAAGCGCAGATTCTGGAGGCGCTGGAGATTGACTATATCGACGAGAGCGAAGTGCTTTCTCCGGCTGATGATGTTTACCATATCGATAAAACTAAGTTTAACGTACCGTTTGTCTGCGGTGCCAAGGATTTGGGCGAAGCGCTGCGCCGCATCAACGAGGGTGCATCCATGATCCGTACCAAGGGTGAGCCCGGTACCGGTGACGTTGTACAGGCAGTACGTCATATGCGCAAAATGAATCAGCAAATTGCGCAAATCGCTGCGATGGAAGAAAACGAACTGTTCAACGCTGCCAAAGAGCTGCAGGTACCGTATGATCTGGTAGTTTATGTACACGAGCATAAACGTTTGCCGGTAGTAAATTTTGCGGCAGGCGGTGTAGCAACTCCGGCGGATGCAGCACTGATGATGCAGCTGGGTGCCGAGGGCGTATTCGTAGGTTCCGGTATTTTCAAATCCGGCGACCCGGCAAAGCGTGCGCAGGCTATTGTTAAAGCAGTAACCAACTTCAACGATGCTAAGATGCTGGCAGAGCTGTCCGAGGATTTGGGCGAAGCTATGGTAGGCATAAACGAGCAGGAGATTCAGCTGCTGATGGCGGAGCGTGGTAAATAATGAGAATCGGCGTTTTAGCACTGCAGGGTGCATTTATTGAGCACGTGCAGGCCTTGCGTCAGCTGGGTGCGGAAGCTGTAGAGCTGCGTCAGCTGCCGGATTTGGAGCAGCCCCTGGACGGCATTGTCCTGCCGGGCGGCGAAAGCACGGTACAGGGCAAGCTGCTGCATGAGCTTGGTATGTTTGCACCGCTGAAGAAAAAAATAGCGCAGGGCTTGCCGGTACTGGCAACCTGCGCAGGTATGATTCTGTTGGCGAAAAAGCTGACAAACGACAGCAAGGTGCACTTGGCGACCATGCCGATTACTGTTAAGCGTAATGCCTACGGCAGGCAGCTGGGCAGCTTTTTTACCGAGGCAGAATTCGGTAAGCTGGGCAAGGTACCGATGACCTTCATCCGTGCGCCGTATATTGACAGCGTGGGTGAAGGCGTAGAGGTGCTTGCTGCAGTGGATGAGCACATTGTGGCGGCACAGTACGGCAAGCAGCTGGCACTGGCCTTTCATCCGGAGCTGGACTTAGCAAAAAACACGGCAATCCACGAATATTTTGTCAGCCTGTGTGCTGCAAAATAATTACAGCTTCAGATAAGGCTTCAGCACGGTAAACAGGGTATCTAAGGCCGGATACAGCTTATCATCCGCCAGACCGGTGTAATTCATCAGCAGGGTGTGCGAGCTGTCACCGACCTTTTCATGATAATAGTCCGAAAGAAATTTAATCTGAATGCCCTTGGCGGCTGCAGCTTGCACAAGCTGGGAATCCTTGGCGTCGGTAGCAAGATGCAGCAGAAAATGCAGACCGCTGTCCTCGCCTTCTACCGTAAGTGCGGGAGCAGCGTCGGACTGCGTCAGATACTGCAGCAGACGGTCACGCTTGCTGCGGTAGTAGGTGCGCATGCGGTTGATGTGGCGTTCAAAGTAACCGTCCTCGATAAATTTAGCGAGTGTAAACTGCTCAAAATTAGATACAGTACAGGAATAAAAGCCCAGCTTGTCATAAAACAGCGATGCCAGGTGCGGTGGCAGCAGCATGTAGCTGATACGGAAGGTTGGTGCCAGCGTTTTGGAGAAGGTATTGATATAGATAACCTTTTCCTCGGTATCAATGCTTTGCAATGGCGGAATAGGCTTGCCGAACAGGCGGAATTCGCAGTCGTAATCATCTTCGATGATATAACGACTGCTTTTTTTTGCTGCCCAGTGCAGTAATTCGTAGCGACGGCTGACGGGCATAACAATGCCGGTAGGGAATTGGTGCGAAGGGCTGATGTGCAGAATATCGGCACCGCTGTTTTCCAGAACATCGGCGCGGATACCCTGGGCATCCATGGGCAGATAACGGCAGAAAACATCGTTGGCCTGATAAGCTGCTGCCAGCTGTGGATAACCGGGGTTTTCCAACGCATAAACGTGGCTACGTCCCAAAAGCTGCACGATGAGGTTATACAGTGTCTGTGTGCCTGCGCCGATGATAATCTGCTCGGGCGCAACGTTCAGACCGCGGAACTGGTAAAGATGACGGGCGAGCGCCTGACGCAGCGGCAAAACGCCGCCGGCGCTGGTGTCGCTGATGAGGGCGTGTTCGTCCGCAGTAGTGAGCGTGTTGCGCAAAAGGCGCGCCCAGATGTTATAGGGAAAGGTGTCCGGCGGAACGCTGCTTTTGGCGAAGCTGACGCTTTGCGCCGTTGCTTGTGTTTTAAATGACGGCGCTGCTTTGCGTTCTGCCTTTAACGGCAGAGGCTGCTGCTCAATGCGCGCTACGTAGTAACCGCGCTTGGGCTGCGAATAGATATAGCCTTCGACAACGAGCTGGGCGTAGGCATTTTCCACGGTGATGAGGCTGATGCCTAAATTTTTGGCCAGCATGCGCTTGGAAGGCAGCTTTTCCTCGGCATGCAGGACGCCGTTGGTGATATCATTTTTGATGCATTTGTAAAGATGAGCGTACATGCTCTCACCCTGTAAATTGGCAAAGCTGTAGGTTAGCATAGCAGAATATCCTTTCTGACAGAAAAGCCCAAGAATAATTTTTGACCATAATGAAATTCGGTATATCGGATAAATTGATAAGTTCAGATGAAAATATCATACTATGTATCGGCCAAAAAGTAAAGCAGGCGAAAAAATAGCCGAAAATAATAAAAAAACAGCTTCTTCCTACCCGAAAAACGCTTTTGGGGTAGGGGCAAATTGACGGGGTTACCTTATAATAAAATTACCCAAAATACAGTAACTGCAGGAAATGAGGTGCTACTATGAAAAATTTAAAAAAGCTGACACTGTTACATTCCAATGACCTGCATGGTGATTTCCTGGCTGAAAGAATTGATAATAAGCTTGTCGGCGGCGTATCCATGCTTTCCGGCTACATCAATAAGGTAAGGGAAGAAGAAGAGAATGTTATCTACTGCATTGCCGGGGATATGTTCCGTGGCTCTGTAATTGATGCGGAATACAAGGGTGTGTCGACCATAGAGATTATGAATCTGTTAGGTCCGGACGTTGTGACCATTGGTAATCACGAGGTTGATTACGGGCTGTCGCATCTGCTGTTTATCGAAAAATGCGCTAATTTTCCGATTATAAATGCTAATTTCCATATCCGCACGAATAATAAGCGTCTTTTTCAGCCGTTTTATATCGCGCATATCGATGGCATGAAGATTCTCTTCATCGGCATCATTACCGAGGACGTACTGGCGCAGACGAAGATGGATAAGGTAATCGGCTCCTTTGTAGATATCTGCGAGGCGGCAGAGGAAATCGGCCGTATTTGTAATACCTACAATCCGATTGATATCGACTTCACAATTATCCTGACGCATATCGGATTTGAAGAGGATAAAAAACTGGCGGCAATGCTTGATCCCGCTTGGGGTGTTGACGTTATTATCGGCGGTCATTCGCATACCTTTTTGGAGCATCCTGTAAAGGTTAATGAGATTCTTATTGTACAGGCCGGAACAGGCACGGACCAGATCGGTCGTTTTGATATCATGGTAGATACCGACTTGAATGCGGTGGATACCTATACCTGGTCGACTGTGCCTATCGATGAAACCCATTGCCCGCGTGATGAGAGCCTGGAAAACTTCATTATGCACTACAAGGATTTGACAGATAAAAAGTACGGCAGACTGGTTACCCGCTTTGCCCGCAAGCTGGAGCATCCTTCCAGAATTCAGGAAACTCCTCTTGGCAGTTTGGTAGCGGATGCGTTGCAGGAGAGCCTTGGTATTGACGTTATGCTGATGGGCTCCGGTGCTATCCGCAGCTATAATTTGGGACCGGTAGTGCTATACAGCGATTTTACCGAATGCTTCCCCTATGATGAAGCTGTATATATGCTGCCGGTTACCGGCGAGCAGCTGACGCGCATGATTAAGCGCTTCCTGCGCGAGGAGGCCTTTACCGGCGAGCATACGGAATTTTATCAGCTGTCACAGGGAATGCATGTAGTATGGAGCCGCAGCGGCCAGTGCTTCAAGGAGCTGACATTTGATGGCAAGCCTTTGGGAGCGCAGCAGATTTACAAGATTGGCCTGTGCAAATATCACTACAGCAGCCTGAAGCCGTTTTTGGATATTACGCCGGAGGAGGCTGAAGCCAACGGCAGAGTACGCGTGCTGGCGACTTCGTATCGCGATGTGATTGAGGAATACTTTATGACGCATCAGCATCTCAAACGTGAGCTTGAGGGACGTCTGATTATTGAGGAATAAAGGTAATATAATAAGCATAAAAAAGTATCGTCCCGGCAAAAATGCCGGGACGATACTTTTTAGGGGTATGTAGGAAGAATATGATATGTAAGATGCTAATAAGGCATCTGCAAGCTTAATTATTTACCTCAGATATTAAGCATGATAGTGGCAAACAGTTTGCATCTGCTGAAGAGGGTATCTACAACAGCAAATTCTTCTGCCGTATGGTTGCGTGCGCCCTGTACGCCGAGAGCGCAGATTGTAGGAACGCCTGCAGCCGTAGCATAGGCACTGTCGCTGCCGCCGCCGACTGCTTTGGCTGTAGGTTTCGGTAAATTGCATTCTGCTGCTGCTTCCTGTACTAATTTAAGCAAAGCAGCAGTACCTGGAACCTCATCCATGGATTGGAATTCCGTAGCAGTCTTGAGAACAGTTTTGGTATCGGGAACGTATTGCTTAGCCGCAATAGCCTGTAATTTGGGTAAAAATTCTTTCAGTAAAGCATAGTCGGTATAGCGTGTATCGCAGGTTAATTTTGCGTAGTCCGGAACGGCGTTGCTGACTGTACCGCCTTCGAATAAACCTACGTTGAAGTTAATACCCTTGTCGAAATCGGTTAAGGCTTCGATATCAAGGCCCTTATGCATTAATTCAATGATGGCGCTGCGGCCGTTTTGCGGGTCATTGCCTACGTGCGCACCGCGGCCATAAGCTTCCATGGTAAATTCGTATCTGCCCTTGCGTCTGGTGACAACGCCCTGATCCAAGAAACCGGTTTCAAAGTTAAATGCAGCCAACGCACCCTTGCTTTCCGCCAAAATTGTTTCGGAAGCATTGCTTAAGTAATGAGCTACTTCTTCGTCGCCTGCGAGGATTACTTTAATACCATGCTTGGTATAATTATTTGCCAAAAGCACTTTTAAAGCTGTCAGCATAATAACAATGCCGCCCTTCATATCAAGGCAGCCGGGGCCGTAGGCTTTTCCGTCAACAATTTTAAACGGACGCTCTGCTACGGTGCCGTCCTTGAATACGGTGTCCATGTGACCTAATAAAACGATAAAATCTTTACTGGTATCGCCGATTTTACCTACGAGCGTGTTGCCTGCTTTTTCAAATTCTATCTGAGTTGTAGTAAAGCCAAGAGTTTTTAAAATGGCTTCGATTTTTTGTGCGATGAAGTCAACGCCTGCTTTGTTGCCGGAACCGCAATCAACGTTAACTAATTCCTGCCAAAGCTGCAGCATGTTTTCCTTTTCGTCGTCTATCTGCTGCCAAATTTTGTTTTTGTCTAATAATGTATCTGACATTGTTTTTGCCCCCTCAAAATAATAAAAGACTAATAAAGGCTAAGACCTTTATTAAAGAATACATCTTTTCGCCTAGTGTGTCAATAGGAGATATATGTGTATATAAAATAAAAAGGCTGAGGTTACAGTTTGGTGCTGAACCTCAGTCTTTGAAGGAGTGTTTATAATTTTATTTTGTATATTTTGCGTGGGCGTCCTTTTGTTTCAGGCATTTCCGAGCGGATTTCTTCGGCATAACCATGCTCTGTAAGGCAGGTGAGAATGCGACGGGCGCTGCGGGGCAGAATCTGCAGTATTGTGGCAAGCTCCTGCGCATTAAGCTCATCGCGTCCGTAAATTTTCAACGCATGGCAAATTTTGCTTAAGGTGGCTTGGCTGAGAGATGTCTTTTTGCTTACTGCTTCCAGCTGTACGGAGGCATACTGATAATCTATCTGTTGTGCGCTTCCTAAAGGACCGCTGATGGTTTTATCGTCAAGTACGACATACCAGCTGCCTTTCTGATCGGCGCAAGCATGCTTTAAAGCAATAACGGCATTATATTCTGCTTCGCGGGCACTGTTGCCTATACCGATACCGCAGGCCTGCAGGCTTTTGTTTAAATCGCGCAGAATCGGCAGTTCGGGCAGGCTGGTGAAGCTGTTGGTGAGCTGCTCTAAGCTGCCGCGCGTGGTGAAAATATAAAAATTACCTTCGTTGGCGGGCTTCAATGAGCCGCTGATGTTTTTGGTGTAGCTGATAAGCTTTTGCGAGATAGCGATTTCCCGGCTGTATAAGTCATCTACGGAATAAAAATTATCTTTATCTCCCAGCAGATTAAAGCTGAATACCTGCACGGCAATTTGGCCTTCCCGGAGTTTTTTTATACGGAATTGCGTTAAAATTACGTTTAAAATATTACGTACAGTGACACGCACCGGCATAATACAGAAGGCCGGAATGCCTTCTGACTCCAATAGGCTTTTCACATAGCAGCTTTTGGTGACAGCAGCTTTAGTGATGCCTTTTTTAAAGAGCTCACGATGAAAAGCAGCATATCCGTTGAGCGATAAGGCACCATGTTCATCGGATAAATGATTAATAACGTTATAGTTTATCTGCATATCATCCAGAGCGCGGGTAATGTCATAATAGGGAATTGTATCTATACTTAATTCATCTATTTTAAAGCCTTGGTAAATAGCAGTGCAGAGTGTTTTATAAAAGCTGGCACCGCGGTAAGGAATGTAGTAGACGGGCTTTTGTGCTTTGCCCCAGTTTTTTATATGCAGATAATTTATCTGGTCAAAGACGAGCCAGGAGTCAAACTCCTGTTGGTGGCTATCGATAATATTCAGTGTATGTGTTCCGTCGGAATCAATGAATGCAGTAATTTCGTAGTCATTATATTCTTCTATGACTTCCTGCAGGATATTTATGTTATGTTCTTCGCTGATAACGCCTAACCTTATTTTCATGTGAACCTCCAAGGAATAAAGAATGGATTGTTTGTTATTCCTTATTATAGGATATATTATACACTGAATATAGTTTTGATAAAAGAATTTATTGCTGTTCTAATTCTTTTATTCTATCGATTGCAGCAAGTCCGCAGCCGATGCCGTGGTCATGCAGTGCTAGCAGCTTGTGCGGCTTGATATCAAATTTATCAATTGTGAGCGGAATCTGCGGGCGGATGATGATAGCCTTGCCTTCGCGTTCCATTTTTTCGACAGCCTCCAGCTGCTCGTTATAGAGCTTGGGACGCTGCTCCATAATTTCCCACAGCTTGGGATATTTTTTGTACACTGATTTGAGCAGGAACTTGGGCACGCCCTTTTTCTTGCGGTAGCCTTCGTTGCGCGTGAGCACGACAATTAGCTTTTCGTAGCCTGCGTCGAGTGCTCTTTGGTAGGGAATGGGTGCCAGCAGCGCACCATCGAGCAGCGCACGTCCTTCATGCTTGACAACAGGTGCAACGAAAGGCATGGAGGAAGAAGCGCGCACAGGAATAAAGTCCTGCCCCATTGCTTCCTGATCGTACCAGACGCTTTCGCCGTTGACGATATCGGTAGCAGCAACCTGCAGTACGCCGGGATAGGCACGGTAGGCTGCATAGTCAAAGGGGAGCAGTTGTTTGGGAAGCTCATTGAAGATAAAGTCAAAGCCGAAGATGCTGCCGCTTTTAATCCAGTTGCGCACACTGAAGTAACGCTTGTCGGTGACGTAGTGCTCGATAATCTGACGTGTGCGCAGCGGTTGGGCAGACATATATGATAAGATATTGCAGGCTCCGGCAGAAACGGCGGTGATGTAGGGAAAGGTGAGCTGATGCGCCAAAAAGGCTTCAAACACACCGGCGGAAAACATTCCCCGCATGCCGCCGCCCTCCAGAACGAGAGCTGTTTTTTGTAAATGCATAGTAAAACCCTCCTAATTGCTATTATACACTAGTGGTGAAGAAATACCAATAAAATGTATGGAGGATAATGACATAAAACAAGGAGTACTCTCTTGTAGAATACAGAAGTGTTTAGCCTTATCAGACACTGACGAATTTTATGAAAGCGCATGGGCCAAGAGTTTACTAGTATCGGAACATATAAAAGACGATATACTTAACGCAAGCAAATCCCATTAAAACGGCTTTAGGAATAATTTTTTTGTGAAATTGTTGACAAATACGTGAAAGTGATATAGAATATAGGCATCGAGAGACTATGAGAGAAAAAACAATTTCGTGTATATGTCCATAAAAACGAATAATGGAGACTGAGTGATTATGAGAAATTTCATTCAGTCTCTTTTTGCTTTTTTAAGGGTAAACATGAAATTAGTCAAATGAGATAGTATTTTGAGAGAACAACTAAAAAAACTGATTGAGGTGCCTGCCTGGTGCAGGGTAAATTAGGGAAAGCAGTGAAAATCTGCTACGGTCACGCCACTGTGATGCTTCTTGAAGTTAGCTTTAAGTAGTTAAGTCAGATCGCAGCCTTGATTATGTTATATATTTCTGCGAGAGACGGAGTGTATACGAGATATCTGTGCCTAGATGTATTGTATCCTGTTCCGCCGCAAGCAGAAAAGGATATTTTTATTTGCTGTGATGTCCGGAAATTACTGCAGTAAAGATGTCCGAAATTATAAAAATTATTAAATTTTCTTATAAGATGAAAGGAGACTAATTAATTATGAGCGTTGAACTTTATGCGTTGTTTTCTTACGCATTTACCGCAGCAATTGCTCTGGTTATGATTGGTGCTGTAGTACTGCTCAACAAGATTATGGGCAGTAGTAATGATGAAGGAGGTATGGAATAACAATGGACGGAAATATCGTTGCACAATTATTCCCTGGCATCGCGTCTTTTATGGTTCAAGATACAACCATTGCTATTGCCAGAATTGCACTTATTGCATTTGGTTTTATTTTAGCTTACTTGGGCTTTAAACGTATCCTCGAGCCGTTGATTATGGTGCCGATGGGTATTGGCATGATTTGTATTAACTGCGGCGTGCTGTTCTTGGATGGCGGCAAACTGGGTACCCTGTTCCTGGATCCGTTGGTTTCCGATCCTGCAAAATTGGTTGATATTATGCAGATTAACTTCCTGCAGCCGATTTACAACCTGACCTTCAGCAACAGCCTGGTTGCCTGCGTAGTATTCTTGGGCGTTGGTGCAATGTGCGAAATCGGCTTTATTCTGGCTAACCCCTGGACTTCCATTATCATCGCCATCTTTGCTGAATGCGGTACCTTCGTAACTTTGGTTTTGGGCGTACATCTTGGTCTGACACCTCCGGAAGCTGCAGCAGTTGCTTCTATTGGCGGTGCTGACGGACCGATGGTTCTGTTCACCTCCCTGATGCTTGCTCCGCACCTGTTCGTTCCGATTTCCGTAATCGCTTACCTCTATCTGTCTCTGACTTATGCCGGCTATCCTTGGCTGGTAAAATTAATGGTTCCGAAAGCTTTGCGCGGCAAAGATATTATGTACTATGCTCCGGAAGTTCCGAAATCCAAAAAATTCATCTTCATTCTGGTATGCTGCGGACTGCTCTGCCTGCTGCTGCCGATGGCTGCTCCGCTGATTATGTCCTTCTTCCTGGGTATGGCTATTAAAGAATCCGAAATTGTACCTTACCAGGATTTGGTTGAAAATACCCTGCTGTACACTGGTACTCTGATGCTCGGTCTGCTGCTTGGCACTCTGTGCGAAGCTTCCACCCTGCTGAACCCGAAAGTAGCTCCGTTGATTGTTCTGGGCGTTCTTGCTCTGGCAGTTTCCGGCGCAGTTGGCATCCTTGGCGGTTACGTTGTTTACTGGTTCAAGAAAGGCGACTTCAACCCGGTTGTTGGTATTGCCGGTGTATCCTGCGTACCGACCACTGCTAAAATTGCTCAGCATGCTGCTGAGGATGAAGATCCGTTCTCAGTTGTTATGCCTGTTGCAATGGGTGCCAATATCGGTGGTGTTATTGTATCCGCTATCGCTTGCGGCGTATTCATTGCAACCATCGGTCTGGTTAAATAATTAACCTGATAAAGTATTATGAAAATACAGCTTCGAGAATTTGATGTATTGAAATCAACAAATGAAACTGCTGTAGCTATGGCCCAAGAGGGCGCTCCCGAAGGAACCGTTATTGTTGCTGCCAGGCAGGAGGGTGGACACGGCCGTATGCAACGTGTCTGGAGTTCGCCGCTTGGTGGCCTATGGTTTACCGTTATCCTTCGACCGCAAATCAATCCCCAATATGCTGCTCAAATTACCTTGCTTGCAGGCGTTGCTGTGTCTAAGGCCGTACGCAGACTGTATGATACGGAAAACGTGCAAATAAAGTGGCCTAATGACCTGCTGTTAGACGGTAAAAAAATCTGCGGCATTCTTTCTGAGCTACAGCTTGATGAAAACGGCGTAATAGATTATGCTATAGTTGGTATTGGTGTAAACGTGGCGCTGTCAGCTGCAGACTTCCCTGCGGAAGTAGCTGCAACTGCAGCTTCCCTCAATGCCAGCCTGCATAAGGACTTTACCTGCGATCAGGTGCTGGCTGCTATTATGGAAGACTTTGGTATCTTGTATGACAAGTGGCTGCTGCTGGGAGCAGATGTCGTGATGAAGGAATGGCAAAAGCTTAATTGCACAGTAGGCAGACATGTATTGGTGAAAGATAACGACCAGGTTATTTTTGCCGGTACAGTAACAGCCGTAGATGAAGAAGGTGCAATTATAGTGCGCAATGAGCAAGGGATAATCCAAAGCTTTAACTTTGGTGAAATAAGTATCCGCTAAATGCTTTGTAGATTTTTTTGAGAAGAGAAGGAGTGATTGAGATGACGGCTAGTAATGCTCCAGATTTCCTGGAAAATAGTATTGCGAGCCCTGGAACCGCAGCAATGATGCTGGCTTTGACTCAGACTATTTATGATGAGGACCTGGCCAAAAAGCTGGTGGCGAAGAAAGGGCTAAAAGCTGTAGTCACTGAGGTGGGAGGCAAAACCAGTTTTTATGATTTCAATGAGAGAATTAACCGGGCTGTTATTGGGGCTTGTTTAAATTCAGGACTTATTGAAAAAAAGAGCAATGATATTCATGCAGTCATTCATGCTACAGAAGAGGCTAAAAGAGGTCTATTAGTGAGTGTTAGCACAAGTTCAAGCCTGGCAATGAAAATTGCTATAGTAAGAAATGAGCATTGGATAGCAGTTGCCTTGTTTGGAAAATCTGCACTGCATTACATGACTAATCATGAACGTGTAGGGTTAGGCGTAATGCATATATAAATGCATATATTATCGGACTGAATCACAATTAAAATTTCATATTGGTGATAGAGAGAGCGAGAGCAGACAGTCAGTTTAAGTGGCTGTTAACCTTAAGCTCTCTTTTTTGTCCGATTTATTATATGAAGCTTTTCTTAATTCAGAAAGGAGAGACCGTAATGGAGTTCAAAAAAGTTACCCGTGAGTGGGACACTCTGAAAAAGGACGCAATGGAGCGCGCAAAAAATGCTGCTCCGCTGGTCAAGGAAGGGAAAATTGTTGATGCAAAAGATACAGTTGCTTTGCTGGAAGCTGTTATCAAACCTTACGACAAGGTTAACATCGAAGGCAACAACCAAAAGCAAGCTGACTTCCTGGCAAAATGCCTGTGCCAAGTTGATCCCGCTAAGATTCATGATCTGCACATGGTTCAATCCGTGTTGACTCTTCCTGAACATCTGGATGTATTCGAAAAAGGTATCGCTAAAAAGCTGGATATGTCTTTCTCCGGTCCGCAGGCTGGCCGTATTGCACAATTCCTGCAGGAAGGCAAACTGGAGCTTGGCGCTATCCACACCTATCTGGAATTATATGGCCGTTATTTTGTAGACTTGACTCCGCGTGTTGCCCTCGTTGCAGCTACTATGGCTGACAGAGAAGGCAATCTGTTCACCGGCTTCAGCACCGAGGATACTCCGGCAATCGTAGAAGCAACTAAATTCCGCCAAGGCATTGTTATCGCTCAGGTAAACAAAATCGTTGACAAGCTGCCTCGTGTTGATATCCCCGGTGATTGGGTTGACTATGTAATCCAATCTCCGAAACCGTTCTACATTGAGCCTCTGTTCACCCGTGACCCGGCACTGATTACCGATGCACAGGTACTCAAAGGCATGATGGCAATCAAAGGTATTTACGGTGAATATGAAGTAGCTTCCCTGAATCATGGTATCGGCTTTGATACCGCTGCTATCGAACTCTTGCTGCCGACCTACGGCGAAGAGCTTGGCCTGAAAGGCAAGATCTGCAAGAACTTCATCTTGAATCCGCATCCGACTCTGATTCCTGCAATCGAAACCGGTTGGGTAGAATCCGTTCACTGCTTCGGCGGCGAGCTGGGTATGGAAGATTATGTAGCTGCCCGCAGCGATATCTTCTTTGTTGGTCCGGATGGTTCCATGCGTTCCAACCGTGCATTCTCCCAAACTGCAGGCCACTATGCAATTGATATGTTTATCGGCGGCACTTTGCAGATTGACCCGTACGGCAACAGCTCCACCGCAACCGCTAACCGTGTTGCAGGCTTCGGCGGCGCACCGAACATGGGCTGCGACCCGAAAGGCCGTCGTCATTCCTCCGGCGCATGGCTCAAATGCGGCGAAGAATACGCACTCAACAAAGAGCTGTGGGGACCTGTACGTCGCGGTAAACGCCTTGTTGTACAACTGGCAGAAACCTTCCGTGAAAAACTGGCTCCTGGCTTCGTAGAAGAGCTGGATGCTTTCAAGCTGGCTAAAAACGCTAACCTGTCTATTGAACCTGTTATGATTTACGGCGATGACCTGACTCATATCATTACTGAAGAAGGTATCGCATACCTGCCGAAGTGCCGTAACATGGAAGAGCGCACCGCTGCTATCCGTGGTATTGCAGGCTTCACCGAAGTTGGTATGAAAGCAGATCCGAAAGAAACCAAACGTCTGCGTGAGCTGGGTATCATCAAAACTCCGCAAGACCTGGGTATCGATATGAGCAGAGCTAACCGCTCCATGCTGGCAGCTAAGAACGTACACGACCTGGTTGAATGGTCCGGTGGTCTGTACAATCCGCCTGCTAAATTCAGAAACTGGTAATAGGAGGAGCTTAAAATGGCATTACAAAATCTGGAATTTGAGTTTGAATCTGAAAATACCCAAACCATTAACCCGGAATGGTCCCATATGGGCGTAACCGGCTCTGGTGACCTGGAAGTTATGTTTACTAAAAAAGACCTCGGCGGCAAAGTTCAGGCTAAAGTTTGCACTCCTGTAGTTGGCTTTGATGCTGTTTGGGAAAAAATGCTGGGTAAATTCGTTAACGATACCGGTGTAGGCAACATCGTTATTGAAATCAACGACGATAATGCTACTCCTATCGTAGTATACATGAGATTGCGCCAGGCTCTGGCAGAAGCAACCGCAAAGGAGGCTGAATAAGATGAAAAACTGGAATGAATTGGAAAAAAGCAGCTTCTTTGATGCTAATGCCCGTGAACGCGCTGTAGGTCTGTGCGACAAAGGCACTTTTACCGAACTGCTCGGACCTCATGATCGTTTTGAAAGTCCGCATCTGCCGGTACTCGGTACAGCAGTAGAGTTTGATGACGGCACCGTAACCGGTGTTGGCCTGATTGGCAAGCATCCTGTATTCGTAGTTTCTATGGAAGGCAAATTCATCGGCGGTGCTATCGGCGAAGTTAACGGTGCGAAAATGGTTAACACCCTGCGCCTGGCTCTGAAAGCAGCTAAAGACATCAAAGCTGCTCATGCTGATGACTATGACGCTCGTCGTCCTCTGGTTGCTATCTCCTTTGAAACCGGCGGTGTTCGTCTGCACGAAGCAAATGCCGGCCTGCTGGCTCATGCTGAGGTTATGGACGCAATTCAGGATTGCCGCCACATCCTGCCGATTGTTGCAGTTGTAGGCTCCAAGGTTGGCTGCTTCGGCGGTATGGGCTTCGTAGCTGCTGCTACCGACGTTATCGTTATGAACGAAGAAGGCCGTATCGGTCTGACCGGTCCTGAAGTAATTGAGCAGGAAATGGGCAAGGACGAATTCGACGCTTCCAACAAAGCTCTGGTATATCGTACTACCGGTGCTAAGCATAAATACATCATCGGCGACTGCAACTATCTGGTTGAAGACACCGTTGGCGATTTCAAAGCAGCTCTGGCTGAGGTTGCTGACCTCTCCATGGAAGCTATTGAAAAAATGCGCCGCATCGGCTCCCTGGAGCTAGTTCAGGAACAACAAGGTCTGGTTAAGCTGGTAGCTGAAATGCAGCCTAAGGATTCCATGGACCTGTGGAAATACTATGGTAACGAAAACCCTGCTGAACTTCCGGAAATGACTACCGAAGAATTCCTGAAAGTTGCTAAACGCAGACCGCGTGCATAAGAGAAGGAGGTAAAGAAACATGGATGAAATGGAAAACACTATGATTGGCCGTGGCCGTGACGCAATTGAAATGATTGTTGACGCAGGCTCCTTCGATGAAAACAAAATCGGCACTGCTGAGTTCGATCCTGACTATGGCCCGGGCGCTGTAGTTGGTACCGCTAAGCTGAAAGATGAAACTGTAACTGTTATCGCAAACGATGCATATGCTTTCAATGACCGCTTCCCGGTTGTATTCGGCGGCGTAATCGGTCTGGAAGAAGGCTACAAGATGGCTACCGCAGTATACCGTACTATGGAAGCTGATAAAGATAAACCGGAAGCTGAAAAACGCCCGATCGTTCTGATCGTAGACACCCCGGGCAATGGCCCCGGCAAAATGGAAGAAATTGCCGGCATGAACAAATCTACCGGCGGTTATCAGCTGGCATTGGCTGAAGCTCGTAAATCCGGTCATCCTATCGTAGCGATGGTAATCGGCCGTGCAATCTCCGGCGCATTCTTGTGCCATGGCCTGCAGGCTGACGAAATCCTTGCTCTTTCTCCGGAATTCGGCACTATGATTCACGTAATGCCTCTGACCTCTATCTCCCGTATCACTAAGATGGATATTGAGCGTCTGGAAGAGCTGGCAAAGGTTAACCCGGTATTCGCACCTGGCGTTAACTTCTTCTACAACTTGGGTGGCGTAAAAGAAATCGTCAATAAGGTTGAAGACATGCGCGACGTTGTTGCAAAGCATGTTAAAGAAGTACAGGAACTTAAAGCTGCCGGCAAATATGAACAGCTTGGTCCTTGGGGCCGTGGCCTGGACGGCAACGAGCGCGGTGGCCGTGTAAATCGTCTGAAAGCTATGGCTAAAATGAACGAAGAGTTCGCTGCTGTTGCTGACAAATATATCAACGCATAATTATAGGAAGAAAGAAGGGGTAGTATGAAAGGAATTCTGGCTGAAATAGCATCTATGGTTAAGGACTTTGGTTCTGCGCCTACATTTGCAGAGATGCCGCGCAAGACATTAGCTGACAAAGGCATTGCGGGACCGACCGCCGCTCATACGATAGAAGAGGTTCATACTCCCCTTAATCTTGCTTATCTTACTTTTACTACAGGTTCATCTGCTTTTCAAAATATTGTCGGCATTACTTTTGCTGAACTGCCTGCACGCGTGAAGGCTTCCTTTACGGTTCTGGAGCGGGCTGGTCTTAAAGCAGGGGATAAGGTTCTTGTTACATATCCTCCTCTGGTAAATGTTTTTAGTGGTGAAGCCTTTAAAAAATATGGCTTGCAATGGGAATTTTTGGTGCGGTCCAGCAGAGATGCTTTTCTGGCAGCGCTTTATGAATTCCAGCCGAAGGCTGTTGTAGGTGAATCTTCTTTTATCAGAGCTTCCTTGGAAGATGCTAAGCATATGGGTGTTGCAGATGAGCTGCCAAAAGATATTGTTTTGCTTACTGCTGGTACGCCTTTGGATTTGGAACTGCTGCCGATAGCGCAGGAGGTTCTGAATGCGGAGGTTCATGACTTGTATGGCTGCCAGGAATTTGGCTGGCTATGCATGGACGGAGTGCCGGTGCGTGATGATATAGAGCTTGTAAAGCTGCCTGATAACGGCGGGCAGGATATGTATGAACTGGTTGTAGGCGGGTTGCCTATGGGTGACAGCTTCCCGGTTTCCGAAAGCGGTCACGTATGTAACCGTAATGGTAAGGTAATTACCTATCGCCGTGAGCGTACTTATCCTGAATATGAAGTGATTGTAAAAGCTACAACACTTACTTCTACTGTTACCTTAGGCCGTGTAGCAAGATCTATACTGCGCATTAAGGGCCGTGTAGTCAAGATTAGTCCGGATGTAGTTACAGGTGCCGAGCACACTGTACTGGAACTGATACCTGATTACATTACAGCCGGCAAGCAGCAAGGCATTGTAATCGAGGGACCGGCAAAGACCAGATTCTTTGATGATCTGGTACAGGCACAGCTCGATTATCAACAGAAAGCGAAGGCGGACCCGACATGGACGAAACGCAATTAAAAAGACATAATCTGGTATTTATATCGAAGCAGGGAAAAGACAAAATCTGGAGCGATATTTCCCCATGCTATGATGGCGAAAGTAAGCATCTTGCAGAAGAGGTTTTACAGGGCAATGTGGATATTCCCGGTTTTATGCGTCGTAATGATGCGGAAAATACAGAGGGAATTGCCATTGGCTTTGTCCATCATAAACGTATAGACGGAAACCGTATCCGTATAGGTGCTTTTACTGCTGCTGATGATGTAGTGACGATTATGACACCTTATGAGGTCCTGACACGCAGGGCGTTTGCCTTTACAACGCGCAACCGTTGCATGCAGATAGTGCGCCAGCTATATGAATTGGCTGACGTATTCGACCTGCAGATTGGCGTACTTGGTTCTGCTGCTCTGGAGCTGATAACAGGACTGCCGTATACAGATGAAAACTCAGATATCGATTTAATAGTCAAACCGGCCGGTTATAACCGTCTGCTGCAGTTTTATCGCGCAGCACAGGCCTGCTGTAGTGACATTAATATGGATTTTGAGCTTGATCTGCCCAATGGCTACGGTGTTAAGCTTGCTGAAATATTTATGGAAACTCAGACTGTACTTGGTAAAAGTTTAGAAGATGTCTCTTTGCTTAACCGTAAGGATGTCATGCAATATTTGAAATCTGAAAGTCTTTGCAGCTGTCAGGCTGAATAAGACTAAAATAAGCTTTTTAATAAATTTAAAATGGGAAATTGATTCCCTAATTTTTAAAGATTAAAGGAGTAAGAAAATCATGGAAATTAAATCTCGCGTACCCGGTAAAATCGTTCGTTTTGAAAAACAAGTTGGCGACACTGTTGCAGTTCGTGACGTACTGATCGTTATGGAAGCAATGAAAATGAAACAGTTGGTACCTTCTCCGGTAGCAGGCGTAGTAAAAGAGTACAAAGTACAGCCTGGTGACCGTGTAAGTGCTGGTCAAGTTGTTGCTATTGTTGAATAACACTTTTGTAAAGAACTGAATGCAATGGCTTTAGTTGTTTCGCTGCCCTATTATGGGCAGCGATAATAAAAAATTGTACTAAGGTGGTGTAATTATGGTTATTTATGGTGTAGCTCTGTTATCTGCATGTTTCTTAGCCGGTAACTTTCTTGGTGATATTCTCGGTGCTTTACTGCACGTTAAGGCAAATGTTGGTGGTGTAGGCTTTGCAATGCTTTTCCTCATTTTGTTGAGCAACAAAGGTATTGATGCCGGATGGTTGGATAAAAAGAGTCAGGAAGGTATTGCTTTCTGGTCTGCAATGTACATCCCTATCGTAGTTGCAATGAGTTCTATTCAAAATGTTGTCGCTGCTATTTCCGGTGGTGCGGTAGCAATTCTTGGTGGCTTACTGTGTACGGTTTTTGGCTTTTTGCTGATTCCTATTATGAGTAAGAATCATGCAGCAAAAGCTGAGTAAAAAACGGTAGGAGGTGTTTATTTATGGACATTATGGCAATGTTAACCAAGCTTTTAACCAAAAATGGTCTGATTTTTGCTTTCGTTATTATAGGTGTTACAAACTTTATTGCATATAAGTTTGCCGGACTCTCCAAGGGACGTATTCATGGCAGTGCAGTAGCAATTTTCTTCGGCCTTATCTTAGCCTACATTGGCGGTGGCGCCAAAGGTCTGGCGTCCATTCCTCTGTTCGCCGGCGTTGGTTTGATGGGTGGTGCAATGTTCCGTGACTTTGCTATCGTATCTACCGCGTTTGGTGCAGATTTGCGTGAGATAAAGAAGGTTAGCGTTATCGGTGTACTCTCTCTGGTAATGGGACTTGTAATTTCCTGGGTAGCAGGCGTAATAGTTGCTTACGCTTTTGGTTATCGTGATACCATAAGCATTATCACGATTGCTGCCGGTGTTTGTACCTTCGTTGTTGGTCCTGTAACCGGTGCTGCTCTTGGTGCTTCCTCTGAAGTAATTGCTATTGGTATTGCAGCAGGTGTTGTGAAATCCGTAGCAGTAATGATTATTACTCCGTTAGTTGCTAAACCGCTTGGCTTGACTAATCCGCAAGCTGCAATGGTATTTGGCGGTCTGATGGGTACAACATCCGGTACTGCGGCTGGTATGGCAGCAGTCGATCCTAAGCTGGTTCCTTATGCAGCAATGACTGCAACCTTCTACACTGGTTCCGGTTGTTTGACTTTCCCGTCTGTTTTCTACTTCTTAACTAAAGCAATATTTGGCTAATGATATAAAAAACTAAGCATTTGATACGGAGAAAGTAGGTAGGTATAATGAGCAAAGAACAATTTTTACTTCAAAGAGTAGACAATAATGAAATAAAAATCGCTAATGAAGTTTATTCTTGCAGACTTTCTCCTTTCGATGCTGATTTGCAAAAGGTCGGTCAATATCTGACGCAGGCAATTTTGCTGGAAGTATCTACGCATCCTAAACCCGGTCTGGTAACCAGATTATCCAATGGTGCGCATAAGGATATGAGTATTTTTACCTTTATGATGAGCTCCGCTGTTCTGAGCAAAGCGTTCAATGATTTGCAGGATATCGGACAGGCACATAGAGGAACCTTGGCAGAGCTTTTCTGCAAGCTGCGCAGCTACGGCGTTGGCGCAGAGGCAGAGCTTTTGAGAGTGACCAAGGGAGTGAATACACAGCGGGGAATTTTATTCGCCGGCGGCATAGTGAGCGCTGTAAGCGGCTATGCTATGAATATGGGGCTGAGCAGAGATGCTTTACTGCCTCTGATTAAGGAAATGGCTGCAGGCTTAGTAGCCAGGGAATTGAAGAATCTTGACCATGCTGCAATGACAGCAGGCGAAAAGCTATATTATAAATATGGTATTACAGGTATTCGCGGAGAGGTTGAAAATGGTTTCCCAAGTGTGGTAAACTATGGACTGCCCGCTTTGGAAGATGCCTTTGACAAAGGTGCGACGATTAATGATGCTTTAGTGCATGCATTGATAGCTTTGATGACTGTTGTTGAGGACAGTAACGTTATCTGGCGCACTGATTATGATACTTTGTTGGAAGTGCAGAGAATTGCTAAAAACATTCTGAGCCTTGGCAGTGTCTTCGCCGAAAAAGGCAGAATGGCTATAGCTGAGACTGAGAGGTACTTCTTGCAAAGGCACATTAGTCCGGGAGGCAGTGCAGATTTGCTTTCCGTTACTATTACTTTATATTTACTCGAACATAAGGAATTTCCCCGGGATATATTTTAGGGACATGGTATATCAGGCAATTCCTTGACATATACAGATGCGTAGCACATAGATGCTAATACTCCTCCATTTAGCATAGCAAGGTACGGTAGGGACAGCCGTACCTTGTTGTGCGTTGGAAAAAGGTGAATAATGATGATAAATTTTGTTTTACAAGCTCTCGATGGTATTTTTACGATTGTTTTTGTAGTCGGTATCGGTTATGTACTCAGTAAAAAAGGCTGGTTTGATGATAAAAGCAGTGCTTTGATTGCTAAGCTGGTTACAACGGTATCACTGCCGCTGTATATGATTACCAGTCTGACAAAAAACTTTACGGCAGAAAAGCTGGTCGAGCTGGCACCTGATATGCTGCTGCCGGTATGCTCTATGCTTTTTGCACTGATTGTCGGCAAAACAGCAGCTAAGCTGCTGCATGTACGTCAGGGAAGACGCGGTGTTTTTGTTACCAACTTTTTTATAGCTAATACCATGTTTATCGGCTTACCGGTAAATCTGGCGCTGTTTGGTGATGAAAGTATTCCCTCCGTTATGCTGTATTACATGGTTAACCTGACCTTCTTCTGGACGTTGGGTGTGCAGAATATAGTTGCGGATATTGAGGGCAAGGCCGGCGGTATTTTTTCTATGCAGGTGTTGAAAAAGCTGTGGTCACCGCCGCTGATGGGTTTCGTGGCAGCAATTCTGCTTATAGTGCTGAATATTCCGCTGCCGAGGTTTTTGGTACGTGGCTTTCAGTATGTAGGTAATCTGACAACACCGCTGTCTTTGGTATTTATTGGTATTGAGATTAGTAAAATCAACTTGCGTGATTTTAATTTTGAAAGAGATATCTGGGGCGGTTTGTTCGGCCGTTTCATTGTCTGCCCTCTGTGCGTGTTGTGCCTTGTACCGTTTATTAATGTAGCGCCGATTTCCGTCAAGGTTTTTGCTATGCAGGCTGCTATGCCGGCAATGACACAGATGGCTATAGTCTGCAAGCAGTATGGCGGTGACAGCCGTTATGCGGCAGCACTTTCGTTTATCACTATTATCGGCGGACTTTTGGTAATTCCTGTTTACATGACTGTGGTTAATATGTATTTTTAAGCTTTAGCATAAAAAATGAAAGGTGGCGTTTTTATGAATCCGGAAGAAATTATCCGCAAAATGTGGAGCAGCAACGCATTTATGAATGTCTTGAAAATCGAAATCAAGGAGGTGCACTGCGGCGGTGCAACCTTGGTGATGCCTATTGATTTTGATATTCATACCAATCATTGGCTGGGCGTGCATGGCGGTGCCATGGCAGCGCTGGCAGATTGCGTAACCGGTATTACCTGTGCCTCTGTCGGCAAAATCTGTACAACGCTGAATATGAATATTGATTATATCAGTAATGTACGCGGACTGGGCGCACTGAGCGTTACAAGCAGAATTGTACATAAAGGCCAGTCTACGATTAATATTGTTTCGGAAATTAAGGATGATGCAGGCAACCTGATCTGTAATGTTACTTATATTATGTTTGTTATGGATAAGCTGCAGGAAGTACCGGAGAAATGGTAATAAAATAAAAAACTGCCCTGATGTAGCCATGATAGATATCATAAGCTGCTTCAGGGCAGTTTTGCTTTTGTGCCTTAGCTTATCTGTACTTGTTAGTGTGTTTCTTCTTGGTGTGCTGCTCGCGATAGTCTGCCTGCACCTGATATACCTGATAGATATACAGAGCGCACAGGGGAATAGCGACAATCAGACCTAACCAGCGGTTGTTGAAGAAGTAGCTGCCTGCCATGCCGCCGAGCAAGCTGATGATAAGTACAATCAGCATATTAACCTTGATTTTCATTAAAAATTTTTTCATTATATATTCCTCCCAGGTTTTATAATCAGTATAATATGTTATAGCCTGCGCAATTAAAGCAACTGCGGTACAACGATATTGTCATGGGGAACGCTTTCAGGACGGAAAAGCGGCAGCAGCTCTGCTGCGGTAAGCGGCTCCGGCTTGGGCAGCTGGCCTGCAAGATAGCCCAAGAGGCCGATAATCGGCTCGGGACTGCCGAAGTGCTGCCTGAGGGCGGCGATTTCCAGATCACCGTCGCGTTTGGAAAGCCTGCGTCCTGCAGCATCCGTAAGCAGCGGTATGTGGCAGAAGGACGGCGGCGTAAGGTTCAGCAGGCGGTAAAGATAAAGCTGCACCGGTGTGGAGCTGAGCAAATCGCAGCCACGCACTACCTGATTTACGCCCATGAGCGCATCGTCAATGACTACAGCTAACTGGTAGGCGTAGACGCCGTCGCTGCGGCGCAGGATAAAGTCACCGCATTCGTGCGCCAAATTAGCCTGCTGCCTGCCGTAGTGTATATCCGTAAAGGCGATAAGCTCGTCATCAACCTTGATGCGCCAGGCGGGACGGCGCTGCTGCATTTTGGCGCTGCGCTGCGCTGCCGTCAGCTCGCGGCAGGTGCCGGCGTAAATAATACGTCCGTCGCTGGCGTGAGGCGCTTCGGCGGCGTGCAGCTCGCTGCGGCTGCAAAAGCACGGATAGACAAGCCCCTGCTGCTGTAAAAGGTCGAAGCAGTGAGCATAGATATCGCTGCGGCGGCTTTGGAAAAAGCTGTCGCTGTCAGCGCTGCAATACGCACCATCGTCCCACGTCAGCCCCAACCATTCCAGCTCGCGGGCCAATGCGTCGGCCTTGGCGATGGAACAGCGCTGCGGGTCCAGGTCTTCGATGCGCAAAACTATTTTGCCGCCGCTGCTTTTGGCATAGAGCCAGGCCAGCAGGCTGCAGAATACATTGCCCAAATGCAGAAAGCCGCTGGGGGTAGGCGCAAAGCGTCCTACAACAGGCGTATTGTCCGCTGTCACTATTTCTCACCACCTTGACCGAATATCAATATATACTCTAATATTTTACCATAAACTCTCCTGCTTTGCTCAAGAGATTAGTCAGTATGAAGGAAAAAGTTTGCGGCAGCGGCGATTTCACTATAATCTCACTGTTTCGTCCGTCTGCTTTGCTGTATAATGTAATTATAAAAAATAAAATGCTTTGTAAGCTGCATAAATGAGGTGAGAAAATGACAGAGCGTTTGGATGAACACAAAATTAAATATGCTGTTGATACGGATAAAGAGGCGGAGGATATCTGCCGTTGGGCTGCTGCCCGCGCCGGTGTGATTGTAGTTGCTCCGGTAGTAGGTACGATGACACTGATGGCGAACGAGGTTTATATGATTACCCGTCTGGCCAAGCTGCGCGGCATTAAGCTTTCCGAAAGTGCGGTGCTGGGACTTTTAGGTTCTTTGGGCGGTGCCTTTGTAGGACAGACCTTGGCAACGCTGATTCCCTTTGCGCCGGTGCAGATTCCCGTGGGCATGTCAGTGACCTACGCTGTGGGCAAGGTGGCGAATGCCTGGCTGGAAGCAGGCTGTCCCGATGATTTGTCTGCCTTTAAGTCTACTTATGAGGAGGCACGCGTCGAAGGAATAAAAATGCTGGGAGAGCTGAAGAATATGGCCTGCAAGGATAAGCCGCTGGGCGATGAAAGCCGTCGCTTTGAGGTGGATGACGATTCGCCGGCAAATAAAAAGGTCGACGATTTGCTGCGTAAGGTAAAGGGCGTGTTGAAGAAGGATTGAGACACCTGCTTATGCCGGTAGTGTAGTTATTATGCTGCCGGCTTTTTTATAATTCTTTTCCCAAGTTAAGGGGATTTGTTGTATAATATATACTTGAGAAAATATTTTTATGTGAGGTCTGAATATGCGCTTAAGAAAAAAACCATGGATTGAAGAAGCAATGAAGGAAGTGCAGGGAGAATACGTTTTCCTGCATGATATTGATAAGTTCAAGGGACATTGGCAGGAGATGTTCCCGGGCAAACGTCTGTGTCTGGAAATTGGCTGCGGCAAGGGACGCTTTACCATCGGTATGGCAGAGCTGTATCCGGATAAGGCCTTTATCGGCATTGAAACACAGCATGATATTGCCTATTTCCCCGCTAAGGCAGCGAAGGACAAAGAGCTGACGAATGTTAAAATCATTTGCGCTAATGCCGAAAACCTGCTGGACTGGTTCGAACCCGGCGAAATCAAGGAGCTGTATCTGAATTTCAGCGACCCCTGGCCGAAGGCACGTCATGCCAAACGCCGTCTGACGCACCGCAACTTCCTGGCATTGTACAAGCAGCTGTTGGGCGAGGGCGGTCACCTGCGCTTTAAAACGGATAACCGCGCTCTGTTTGATTTTTCCGTAGAGGAATTCAAGGAGTTCGGTCTGCAGATTATTGCTTTGAGCTATGACCTGCATCATTCTGAATATGAGAACCCTGTACAGACAGAATATGAGCAGAAATTCAGTGCGCTGGGAACGCCAATCAATTTCTGCGAGGTAGTTTTTTAAGTAAGGCTTTGCCATGAAGAAGAGATTTTTGTTATGGGATAATCCCCGTCAGGCTATTTTCACTCTTATGGCCGTACTTTTGCTGCTAGGTGGTATCAATGTGTTCAGTGCCAGCTTATATGATAACGGACTGTCTTATTTGCTTCGCTATTACCTTTGTGCTGTGCTGGGCTTTGTGGGAATTTATTTTATCCGTAAAATAGGCTACAAAAGGTTGCTGAATAAAAGATTTCTGTGGATATGCTATTGCATAGTGCTGGTTATGCTGGTAGTGGTGCATTTTTGGGGAGCAGCCAATAAGGGTGCTACACGCTGGATTTATATAGGTTCTTTTTCTATCCAGCCGTCAGAGATAGCTAAGCTGGTGCTGATTATGCTGTCAGCCAGATTTTTGGGCAATGCGATGAAGCTGGGAGAGAAGATAAGCCTGTATAAGGGCGAATGCCTTCTGGTAACCATGGCTGCCGGTATAGCTGCCTTTGGCGTTCTTGTGCAGCCTGACCTGGGAACGGCGGCGATTATTGCGGCGCTGGTAATGGGCATGTTTATTGTTGCCGGACTGCCTGCACGCTGGATAACAACTATTGTTGGCGTTGGTGCTGTCGGCGCTGTGCTTTTGTCAATAAGTTCGGAATATCGTCTGCAACGTCTGCATGTGTGGTTTGACCCCTGGCTCGACCCGCAGGGCAAGGGCTATCAGATGGTGCAGTCGCTGCTGGCAATCGGAAGCGGCGGCCTTACGGGCACCAACTGGGGACATGGCGCAGCAAAGTTCGCTTATTTGCCGGAGGCTCATACCGACTTTGCTTTTGCTGTTTTTTGTCAGGAAAACGGCTTTTTCGGAGCGCTTATTCTGCTGCTTGTTTTTTGTCTGCTGGGAGTTGCTTTTTATAAGATTACAATCAGTACGCGGGATCAGAAGGGCTTTTTGCTGGCAGCCGGAGTTACCTTTTTAATCATCGGCCAGGCCTTTGCCAATATGGCGATGGTTTGCGGTATTTTCCCGGTTATCGGTGTACCGCTTATTTTTATCAGCTACGGCGGCAGCTCGATGATAATTTCGATGGCGGCAATAGGCTTACTGTTGTCGGTTTATGACGAGGAAGAAAAGCAGCAGCTTCTGGATGCCGAGCCGCCGGAAAAACGCCGCAGTGATTTGCGTGTTGTGGGCAGCAGGAGGTGGCAGTAATGAAGCCTTTTGCTTTTTTAGACAGTAAACGGCGTTTTACAGCCTTATGTATATGTATGGTTGTAATTGTAGCCGGTGTGTTGTTACGTTTAATCTGGCTGCAGGTAGTGCAGGCGGATAAGCTCAAGCAGCTGACGAAATCACAGCTGACGGCAGAGTATATACGCGGCACTCCGCGCGGACGCATTGTTGACCGTGACGGCGAGGAGATGGCTGTGAGCATTATGACGGGCTCGCTTTACGCAGACCCGGAAATGATGCAGGACGAGCAGGATGAAAAAAACAAAAAAACCGTGCAGCGTGATGTACGACGCTTAAGTGCGGATTTGCTGGCGCCGGTGCTGAAAACGGATGCCCAAAAGCTTTACGGTATTTTTACCGGCGGCGGACGCTTTGTCTGGCTGAAGCGCACGATGGAGCCGAAGGAAGCAGCACAGGTACAGAAAATTATTAAGGATAATGATTTGAAGGGCTTGCATTTTCTGGAGGAAAGCAAGCGCTATTATACTAAAAAGCGTGCTGCGGCGCAGATTCTCGGTTTTATCGGTACCGATGACAAGGGCCTGAGCGGCCTGGAATATCAGCTTGATGATGTGCTGAAGGGCAGCGAAACAACATATTCCAAGCTGCATGATGCGGTAGACAAGCAGCTTTTAGGCTTAATGGTGAATGATCCGGGGCATGAGCTGCAGCCGAAGCAGGAAAAGCTGCCTACGGTCTATCTGACGCTGGACAGCAAAATTCAGTACGTGCTGGAGGATGCCATGGACGATGCTATGGCACGCACTAAGGCTAAGGGTGCGGCAGCCATCATCATGGACCCGTACACCGGTGAGATTCTGGGTATGGCCAGCCGTCCTACCTTTGACCCGAATAATTTCGGCAAGTACAGTCCCGACAGCTGGACGAACCGTGCCGTTTCCATGATTTACGAGCCCGGTTCGGTATTTAAGCCGATTGTCGGCTGCATGGGATTGACGGAGGGCATTATTACACCTGATACACCGATTCAGGACAACGGCCGTATCAAGATTGCCGACCGCGTAATCTACAACTGGGATGGCGAAGGCATGGGTACGGTGCCGTTTTCTACGGTTATCAAGTTTTCTATCAACACCGGTATGGTACAGCTGGGCATGAAGCTGGGAGCGGACAGGCTTATCAGCTATGCGAAAAAGTTTGGCTTCGGTACGCCTACCGGCATTGAGCTTCCCGGTGAAGAGGGAGGCATTCTGTATAATCCCAAGGATATGTATGAGCCTGACGTAGCGACGATGGCTATCGGTCAGGGCGTTGCGGTGACGCCTTTGCAGGAGCTGCGCGCTATCTGCGCGATTGCCAACGGCGGTGAGCTGCTGCAGCCGTATATCATCAAAAAAATTGTGGCTGCCGACGGAACTGTTATCAAGGAAGGCAAAAAGACGGTAGTACGCAATGTTATTACCGAGCAGGTTGCACGCCAGATGCGTGAGATGATGGAAAAGGTAGTAAGCGAGGGCGGTGGCAAGACTGCTGCGATTAAGGGCTACCGTATTGCCGGCAAAACAGGTACAGCCGAGAAGCTGGCAGCCGGCGGCGGTTATGCGGCCGGTCAGTACATTGCTTCCTTCGTAGGCTTTGTGCCTGCGGATAAACCGCGCTATGCAATGCTGGTTATGCTGGATACGCCTCAGGGAGCCTTCTACGGCTCGCAGGTCAGCGCCCCTATCTTCCGCGATACGCTGCAGCAGATATTGGTTGCCAAGGGCATTCAGCCCGCAGCAAGCGAAGGCCTGCCTTCTTTCGAGGAGATGAATGCCGTAGGACAGAAGGATGAAAAGAAGCCGAAGCAGCTGCCGGTGCTGCAAAGAATGCCGGACGGCAAAATCAAGCTGCCGGATTTCAAAGGCTTGGATATGCGCAATACTGTCGACCTGCTGGAGCCGTACAAGCTGAAGCTGAAGCCTTACGGCAGCGGTCATGCATGGCAGCAGAAGCCGCCTCCGGGCAGTGAGGTGCTTGAAAACACTACGGTAGAAGTGTGGTTTAACTAAAAAAAATGTATTATTTTACTTCCCCGGGCAGGAAAAAAGCTGCTCGGGGAAGAACTATATAAGACACTTTGCCACCATGCGCAGTTTTTTACGCAATGAAATAGGAGGAGATAAACATGTTATCCGATATTGAAATTGCCCAACAGGCAAAAATGCAGAAAATTACTGATGTTGCTGCAAAATTAGGCATTAGCGAGGACGATATTGAATTATATGGCAAATATAAAGCAAAACTGTCCTACGATTTAATCCGCCGTGTTAAAGATAAAAAAGACGGCAAGCTGATTCTGGTTACCGCTATCACCCCGACTCCGGCAGGCGAAGGCAAGTCCACTACTACCGTAGGTTTGGCACAGGGCCTGGCTAAGCTCGGCAAAAAGGTTATCGTAGCTCTGCGTGAGCCTTCCCTCGGCCCCTGCATGGGCATCAAGGGCGGCGCTGCAGGCGGCGGCTATTCTCAGGTTGTGCCTATGGAGGACATCAACCTGCACTTTACCGGTGACTTCCATGCTATCACCTCCGCACATATGCTGCTGGCAGCAATGCTGGACAACCATATCCAACAGGGCAACGCTCTGAACATTGACCCGCGCCGTATTGCGTGGAAGCGTGTTGTAGATATGAACGACCGCGAGCTGCGCAACATCGTAGTAGGCCTGGGCGGCAAGGCTCATGGCGTACCGCGTCAGGACGGCTTTGACATCACCGTTGCTTCCGAGGTTATGGCTATTCTGTGCCTGGCAAGCAGCCTGCACGACCTCAAGGAGCGTCTGGCAAAAATTATCGTTGCTTATGATTACAACGGCAACCCTGTTACCGCAGGCCAGATTAAGGCTCAGGGCGCAATGGCAGCTCTGCTGAAGGATGCCGTTAAGCCTAACCTGGTACAGACTCTGGAAAACGTACCGGCAATCATCCATGGCGGTCCGTTTGCTAATATTGCCCATGGCTGCAACAGCGTTATGGCAACTCAGACCGGCCTGAAGCTGGCTGATTATACTATCACCGAGGCAGGCTTCGGCGCTGACCTGGGTGCAGAAAAATTCTTTGATATCAAATGCCGTTATGCCGGCCTGAAACCGGACGCAGCCGTTATCGTTGCTACCGTACGTGCGCTGAAGATGCACGGCGGCGTACCGAAAACCGAGCTGAAGACTCCGAATGTAGAGGCAGTTAAAAAAGGTCTGGTAAATTTGGAGAAGCATATCGAAAACGTTAAAAAATTCGGCGTTCCCTGCGTAGTCGCTATCAACATCTTCGCTCAGGATACCGCGGAGGAGCTGGAGGCAGTTCGCGAGCATTGCGCTAAGCACGGTGTTAACGTAGCACTGTCCGACGTATTCGCTAAAGGCGGTGAAGGCGGTATCGACCTTGCTAAGGAAGTAATCGCCCTGGCAGACAGCGGCGAGAGCAAATTTGCGCCGATTTATCCGTTGGAAATGAGCCTGAAAGGCAAGATTGAAACTATCGCTAAAGAAATTTATGGTGCTGACGGCGTTAACTATACTAAGGAAGCAGACAAAGCCCTCAAGGAATTTGAAGAGCTTGGCTACGGCAACCTGCCTATCTGCATGGCTAAAACCCAATATTCCTTCTCCGATGACCCGGCACTGCTGGGCCGTCCGAGCGGCTTCAAGATTACTATCCGCAACTGCCGCATTGCAGCAGGCGCCGGCTTTATCGTAGTTCTGACCGGTGATGTTATGACTATGCCCGGTCTGCCTAAGGTTCCGGCAGCAGAGAAAATCGATGTTACGGATGATGGTGTTATCAGCGGTCTCTTCTAAAAAAGTCTGACGGATAAAGCGCCATTTATTAATATATTTTCTATCTATAATAAATCAACTATGTTTTTTGAGGTGAATTTACTATGGAAACTGTTTTAATGAGGGGTAAGCCTGTTGCTGATGTTTACCGTGAGGCTATTGCCAAAAAGATTGCTGTTGCCAAGCAGCACGACCTGGTAGTAACCCTGGCTATTTTGGTTGTGGGTGATGATCCCGCATCTCACGTATATAAGGACAGGCTGGTCAAATTAATTGAAAGTCTGGGCGGTGCTGCTAAGGTTATCACCTGCCCTGCCGATACTCCGGAGGAGGAGGTTATCAGCATCATCAAAAAGCTGAACCGTAACCGTTATGTTTCCGGTATTATGCCGATGATGCCGATGCCGAAGCATATCAACAGCGATAACGTGGGCGCAGCAGTTTCCCCGAACAAGGACGTGGACTGCCTGAATCCGCAGAATATCGGTGATGTGTTCATGGGCCGCAGCCGTTTTGCTGCCTGCACTCCGCGTGCCTGCATGGCAACGCTGGCGCACTATGGCATTGAGCTGGAGGGCAAGAACGTTGTCGTTATCGGCCGCAGTAATGTTGTAGGCAAGCCTGTGAGCGTACTGCTGCTGCAGCAAAATGCTACTGTTACCATCTGCCATTCGCGTACACGCAATCTGCCGGAGATTTTAAAGCAGGCTGATGTTATTGTCGCTGCAGTGGGCAAGGCCTGCTTTGTGAAGCCGGAAATGGTTAAGGAAGGCGTTGTAATTGTGGACGTAGGCATCAACGCTGTTGACGGCAAGCTGGTGGGCGACGTTGACCCCGCAGTTGCCGAAAAGGCGAGCGCCTTTACGCCTGTTCCCGGCGGTATCGGTGTTGTCAGCAATATGATGGTAATGGAGTGCCTGACGCGTCATATCTGATTTTGCTGCAGGCATAATGAATAAGTGGGGAGCTTTATGAAATATTTATGGTTTTTTCTCACTGCCTGTCTTGTGGGCATTATCTATTATAATTCGTCGCTGCCCTTGAAGCAGTCTTCCGAGATTAGCGGCTGGTTTGCTGCGCTGACGCAGCTTTTGGCGCAGCATCTGGATATTCATCTGGCGGGCGATGTTGAGCATCACATCCGCAAAATGGCGCATTTCTGCGAATTTGCGCTGCTGGGATTGCTGCTGTGCCGCAGCTTCAGTGCCTGGGGCGTGCCTAAGCTTACGGCAACCGGTTATATTCTCTTTTTAGCGCTTTTGGTAGCTGTAATAGATGAATATATCCAAGCCTTTTCGCCGGGACGTGCCAGCAGGGTGAAGGATGTGCTGCTGGATTTCAGCGGTGTCTTCTGTGCCTGGCTGGAATATCGCATCTGGGAGTGGAGCGCACGAAAATAATTAAAAATTGCAGGCTGCAGCTTGGCGCCGACAGGCGTCCGGCTGCAGCTTTTTGCTTGCTTTGGAATCTGTATCGGCAAAAAATATTGCTGTAATTATAAATTGCGCGCCAATCTGCTTGCACTCAATGTTATCCTGTGCTATAATTTTGGTTAACAGATGGTGCACGTTAAAAACGTCAAGGTTAACGTACCACTTATTTTTTTACAACATAAGCCTACCGATTAAATAGGTTATAGAAGGAGAAGAGAATATGAACCCGCAAGCATTAGCACAAGAAATTATTGATGGCAGAAGACTGACTCGTCAGGACGATTTAAAGGCATTTCTGACCTGCGATTTGCAGGCCTTATGTGAAGGCGCAGATAAAATCCGCAAGCATTTTGTCGGCGAGCGCGTGGATTTGTGCTCCATCATCAACGGACGCAGCGGCCGCTGTCCGGAAAACTGCAAATTCTGTGCGCAGTCCGCACATAACCACACCGATTGCGAGGTTTACAGCTTCCTGCCGGAGGAGGATATCGTGAAGCTGGCGCGTTTGAATCAGGAGGAGGGCGTACACCGCTTTTCCATTGTAACCGCCGGCAAGGCACTGACCGGTGAAGAATTCGACAAGGCAATTCATGCGTATGAAACCATGCATCGTGATTTGAAGATTGATTTGTGCGCTTCCATGGGCTTCCTTTCCCGTGAACAGCTGCATCGCTTGCATGAGGCAGGTGTCACCAGCTATCATCATAATATCGAAACCTCTAAGCGTAACTTCCCCAATATCTGCACTACGCATACCTACGATATGAAAATCAACACGCTGAAGATGGTTAAGGAGGAGGGCATGTGCGCCTGCTCCGGCGGTATTATCGGCATGGGCGAAACCTGGGAGGACCGTCTTGATATGGCTATCAGCCTTGCTGAGCTTGGCATTGATTCTATTCCGCTGAATGCGCTGATGCCGATTCCCGGTACGCCGTTGGAGCATCTGCCGCGTCTGAGTGAGGCTGATATCCTGCGTACCGTGGCTTTCTTCCGTTATATTAATCCTTTGGCTAATATCCGTCTGGGTGCAGGCCGTGCACTGCTTACCAATGACGGTGAAACCGCCTTCAAGGCAGGCGCATCCGCAACTATTACCGGCAATATGCTGACTACTGTGGCCTGCGCTACGATTCGCAGCGACAGAAAGATGCTGAACCATATGGGACGTGACATTAAGCCGGAATATATGACGGATGAAGAAACTGCTGCTATTGATGCCAGAGCGGAACAGGCATGATTATAGCTTAAAATGAATTTTGCTGCCTGCGGAGGGACGAGGTCCTTTTGCAGGCAGCTTTTTTGTGCTGCTTTAACGGTGCGTTTTGCACCGGTTGCACCAGTTGAACAACTTTTTTCAGCGTTTTTGCCGAAAAAGCCGCAGCTCGCAATTTTTAATATAATATAAATGAAAAAGCCTTATTTTAGCCGTAAACAGCATAAAATAAAGCTTTAGAACCATTACGAAGACTTTAGTTACAGGGATATATATTATGGGTTGTGGAGCAGTTTTTGCGTTTGCACCAAAAGTAGTGGTGCAAGTGGTTCAAGTAAATTTACAATTAGTTTGGCTATACTAGGCTAATCCTAAAAAGTCCAATGGGATTTCGTTAAAAAAGTAATAACATCCATTTTCTTTGATATAGTCTAATATATCTCGATATCTAGGGTGTTTGAACCAATCGTTGAAAACATACAAGTAAACGACTTTATAACCTAGTGGAGTAAATAATTTTTTATACATCTTCTTTTTGAAATCACAGCCTTGTAATTTTTCATCAACAGAACCTGGCGAGTTTTGAAATTTCTTTTCGATTATATAAGCGGTTTTCTCTTTTTTGTTTATAAAACATTCATCTGGTAACCATTTTTTGCTGTTGTAGTCTGAATAATGGATTCCGTTAGGCTCTAGAAATTTAGAATATAATTTATGCTGAGGAACCGAAAAACCTATAGATTTATTGCCGGAAAAAACTTCTTCTTCTTGAATTCTATAGCCTGCGTTTATTAAAGCAGTATTTAATGAAGTATCTTGTTCAAAACGAAGACCATTAGCGTTTGTTTTTGCACCGCCACCATGCTTGTTTGCCAATTATAATCACTCCTCTTTTTTTATATATTGATTAAAGAACATAGAAATATCTACATCGAGTGCATTAGCTATTTGGTTTAAAACGGATATTGAAAGACTTTTGTTTAATCCTGCAGCCTCTATTTTAGATAAATAACTGATGCTTATTTTTGCTTCTTCTGCAAGTTGAATTTGTGTGATTCCTCTTTGCTTCCGATAGTATTTTATGTTTTGGCTTATTGTATTGTATAAATCTAAGTCTGAGGAAAAGCGCATAACGTTACCACCTGTTAAGTTTCACTATTTGTGAATATTATCTCATTTTGTTAAACGACTATATTTCACTTATAGTGAAATAAAAAAGAGTGGGTAAAGCTTTTGACTTTACTCACTCTTTTGGTGATAGCGGTTTTTAGTTTTTACTTAAATAACTGTTCAAAAATATTGTTTTCCATATCTGTGATATTGTATAAGGTATCTAACACGTTGAAAGTTTCTTCTAAATTACGTTTTGCACTACGCCATCCTGCTCCGTCAGTAATCCAAACAAACTTGAAATCTTTGATGTTTTTAGATTCCTCGGCTATCATTTTATAGCTGCGAGATGTTTCGTTTAATTTGGAACCACCGCTTGCGTAGAAGTTTGTTTCGATAACATAAATACAATTATCTGTTTTTATGACAAAATCCCAACGTTTTGTGGACGTTCCTTCAGCGGAAATAGCAGATAGATTAATTTGCCATTTTTCTTCTATTTCCGTAAGGTACATTTCTTTGTAGTATTCTACTTTAGCTTTCTTTAAATAGCTTTCAACTAAATCTTCCATCTGGTGACCGCCGCGATTTTTGCGACCATTGGAACCTAAGCCTACTTCAACGCCTGTTACGTAATCGTATAAATTAGAGATAATATGGTTCTCTAGCATATCAAATAAACCGGTTTGACGCATAAAGTATTTATATTGTTCTACAGATTGCTCGGCTTGGGAAAATTTGTAGTTTACTGAGCCTTTTTCATCCTGACAATATATTTCAGATTCGCGTACAGCCAGTAAAATAGGTATAGCCTTTAAACATTCAGGATATCTGGCAAGAAGAGCTTCAAAGTCTTCTTCGATATGTTTTGAGTGGATAAGAGAATTCAATATATTAATTTCGATTTTTAAACGCTCAGCATTTTCATATACTTTAGCAAAATCAGTATAATATCCGTAACCATTAATAGAAGGTCTGAAAGTTGCAAGCCAATCATTAAAAATGCGTTTTTGCATATGTAGTCACTTCCTTGTAGAGTTTGTTTGTATTGCAGAGTATTTTAATCTATAAGCAGCTCTACATCTTCAAATTTTCTGATGTGGAGATAGGCATCTTCATTTTCGCTATATAAAAGCTCATTAATTTCGTCTACAGAATCATCAAGGTTGTTTTTGTCGATTTTTTTATTTAAAAATGTGCTTATAATCCTCAAAGCTTCTTCTTCTATAAGCATTTTTGAAGAATACGGAATGCGATTTGCGTATTTGCTATTCTTACTTATATAGCTTTCCATAAGATATTTTTCGTTGCCGGAATAACCAAGAAGTCGGAACATCTTATTGGGATCATGACGTTCATAAAGTGTACTGCCTTCTTCTTCTGATAGCCATGAATATTTTATTTCGTTGGCTTTATTGCCGTATAAATGCTCAAATAAGGATACCCACATTTTACTCATCTGGCACCATGCAGTTTCCGTATCAACAGCAAAATAATAATATTCAATACCATCAATTATACTTGAAGAAACTGAGGTTATCTCGGAGATTTCACCGCGACATTTGCCATAATAACCATCAATGACCTTTTCTTCATTGAGTTCAGCTTGTATAAGGATATTGCCTAGCCATTTTGAACATCCATTCCAGTTGTTAGAGCTGAGTTTATCTTTAGGCATATTGCTCCATCTATTAAGCTTATCATGCAAATCACAAATGATGTCTTTGTTTTTGCTATAAAATAAATTATTATTATAAGCCCAGTTCGGCATTGCATTTCCTCCTTCGCAAAATTTGTTTGCTAACCGAAAAATATTATGATATTAATCGCCTATATATAGTATAAACGTTTGTAGAAAAAATGTCGAGATTATTTCATACAAATAAAGTGCTAAAACTAGACAGGAAGAATATAATATGATAGAATAAAAAGAAAATTCTGAATAATATAAGGGCGGCGATTATTATATATATTCAACCAAGTAATTTCGCATTAGAAAAAACAACAATTTGGTCTTTTAAAGAGCGTGGGAATTGGGCTACTCACACCGGAGAATATAGAGGAAACTGGTCACCGTATGTACCGAGGAATCTTATTTTACGTTATACAAAACCAGGTGAATGGGTGTTAGATCAGTTTGCTGGAAGTGGAACTACGCTTGTAGAAGCTAAACTGTTAAATCGCAATGCGATTGGAATTGATATCAACAATAAAGCAGTAAATTTGGCTAAGAAAAAATTAAAAATCTCATTTGATTCCATATCACAGATTTTTGTTAAACAAGGTGATGCTACAAATTTATCATCTATAAAAACTAATGGGATTGATTTTGTTTGCACACATCCGCCCTATGCTGATATTATAAAATATAGCCAAGATATACCGGAGGATATTTCTTGTTTATCATTGAGCGATTTTTTGGAGAGAATGTCTTTAGTAGCTCAGGAAGCTTATCGAGTTTTAAAGCCTAATCATTATTGCGCGGTAATGATGGGAGATATAAGGCGTAAAGGAAAAATTTTCCCATTAGGATTTGAAGTAATGAAGATTTTTTTGGAGCAAAACTTTCATTCCCAGGAAATTATTATTAAAGAACAGCATAATTGTCGTTCAACGGACTATTGGCGTGAACGCAATCTTCAGTTTTTATTATTATCGCATGAGTACATTTTTGTTTTTCAAAAGTAAAAATTCAGGATTGTCAAGTTCAGTTATTGCCTCTATAATAGAATGGTATAGTTTAGTCTGGAGAGGAAGAATAACTTGAAAAATGCTACAGTAGGTCCGTTTGTAAAATGGGCTGGTGGTAAAAGACAGCTTTTAGCACAAATAAGAGAGAGAATGCCAAGGGAATATAATAGATATTATGAGCCTTTTATAGGCGGAGGAGCAGTAGTTTTCGATTTACTTCCTGAAAATGCGTTGATTAATGATATCAATGAAGCGTTGATAAATGCTTATGTACAGATAAGAGAAAATGTAGATTCATTTTTAGATAATATTAATAGAATTGATTCTGCCATAGGGGAGGACGGCAAAGATTATTATTATTCAATGCGTAATTTATATAATATGAAATTAGAAAAAATGGAATATGATATTGAATTGGCGGCATTGTTCGTTTTTTTGAATAAGCATTGTTTTAACGGATTGTACAGAGTAAATAGCAAAGGACTATTTAATGTTCCTTATAACAACTCTAAACGTATGTCATGTGATGAAGAGTCTATAAGAATGACTTCGGATTATTTAAAAAGAGTAACGATATCAACAGGTGATTTTGAATATGCATGTCGCAATGCGGGTAGAGGTGATTTCGTATTTTTAGATAGTCCATACGCACCTTTGAATCCTACTTCTTTTGAATCATATACTAAGGAAGGCTTTACGCTTGAAAGTCATGAAAGGCTTGCTCGCCTATATGATGAGTTAACAGAACGAGGTTGTTATTGTATGTTGACGAATCATAATACAGAACTTATTGAGCAATTATATGGTAATAAGGGATATACCATTAGTGTTGTAAATGTGAAGCGCATGATTAATTCCGATGCTAATAATCGCAAAGGTCAAGAGGTTATTATCTGTAACTATTAAAGGCTAGTATTATGGAAAATTTATTTGAAACAGATGTAGAATTCTTCTATCAAACTGAAAATGCACAACTGCTCCTAGGCGACACGTTTGAGCTGCTGCAAAAGCTTCGCCCTGAATCCGTTGACGTAATCTTTGCAGACCCGCCCTACTTTTTAAGTAATAACGGCATTACTTGTCGTAGTGGTAAAATGGTTTCTGTAAATAAAGCTGCGTGGGATATGGTTGATGATAAAGAGCACATGTTGGCAAACAAGCATCAATTCAATCGACGCTGGATAAACCTCTGCAAAAAAGTGCTTAAACCCAACGGCACTATCTGGATATCGGGAACTTTCCATAATATATTTTCGATTGGCATGGCTTTGGAAGAGGAAGGCTTTAGAGTAATCAATAACATCACATGGCAAAAAACTAATCCTCCGCCGAATCTTGCCTGCCGTTGCTTTACGCATTCTACGGAAACAATCATCTGGGCCTGCAAGGACGATAAAAAAGCAAAATACTTTTTTAACTATGCTTTGATGAAAGAAATCAATGGCGGAAAGCAGATGAAGGATGTCTGGACGGGAAGTCTTACCAAGCCTTCGGAAAAGAAGTTTGGCAAGCATCCTACGCAGAAGCCGGAATATTTATTGGAAAGAATATTACGTGCTTCTACACAGGCCGGCTATATAGTGCTGGACCCGTTTTGCGGTTCGGGAACAACCGGTATCGAAGCATTACGCAACGGCTGTAATTTTATAGGGATTGATAATGTGGAGGAATATTTGGAGCTTACGCAAAAACGCTTAGATAAAGAACAGGAGTCTTTGTTTATTTAACTCTTTCTGTAATAACAAAATCAGAAGCCTAACCTCCTTCTCACTTTGTCCTCATCGTTACCTAATGCAATATTTTAGTTAACAATAGTAACACAACAAGCATATATATACATAAATACCTAATTAGCCGCCTGCAGAGGAAACTCCTATATCCGCAGGCGGCTTTTTGACGTGTGCACTTGTAGAGATGTGCCAGGTGTTATATAATAAAATATGTATACATGAAATATGCACTTGTTTGTTGACAGTGGCTCAATGGAGGGCTTATGGACTTTAAATTTTTTAGGAACAGAATAAAGGTATCTCTATACAGCATAGGCATCTTCGCCTTCTTCCTGCTTGTTTCCCTGGTGAGCCTGTATATTGTGCGCGAAAAAATATTGGATAATTCGCATATTATGGGACAGCAGCTGGCAGCCCGCTTTGCCACAAGGGAAACAGGACGCATAAAAGCTCAGGAAATGCTGCTGCGCAGTGCCGCGCAGAACCTTGCACATATGCTGGAAATGAAGCCCGATATGACGGATGCAGAGCTGGAGGAGGCGCTGACGCATTTTACCGATTATATGGAAAAAAATGCTGATGTGGGCCGCTTTGATATGTGCGCTGTAGTACACGGGCATCTTATTGGCAAGCGATTGGAGGGACAGCCGACAGATGTTGCTTCGCTGAAATGGTATCAGGCAGCGCTGAGCAATAAAAGCGGCGTAGCCTATACTAATTTATATCAATACGGCAAGAATAATGAGCGCCTGCTGACGATGGCCGTGCGCTTTAGCGATAACAATGTACTGGCGATGAATCTTTATCCGGAGCGTCTGAATGGCCTGCTGAGTGACAATAAGCTGCCGAAGGACAGCTATTACTACCTTTGCGATCCGTCCGGTAATATTATGTTTACCATCAATGACCGCAATCTGTCGATAGAAGAGGAGCAGCCTTATGTAGATAAAATTTTTAAGGAAATCCGCAATTCCGGCAGTGATGTATCTTATATCACCGACTACGATGGCAATAAGCGCGGTGTTTACTACAAAGTTTCGGAAAAGGGCTGGATATCTATCGTAACAATTCCTTATGATTTCCTGATGGGTGATTATAAGGATTTGATGCAGTGGTTCAGCCTGACGCTGGCTATTTTCCTGCTGCTGGCTGCCGGTTTGGCACTGCGCGAGCATTTGCTGAACAGGGAGCTGCAGAGCATTAACGAGGTTATCCGCGTTATGAGCAAATCATTCCTGGCTGTGTTCAGAGTTAATTATATTACAGGACGCTATTATATGCTGAAAAGTACTCCGCCAGGACCGCAGGAGCCGGAGGGTGATTATGATGAGCTGCTGCAGGAGCTGATAAAGAATGTGGAGCCGGAGGCTACCGAAGAATTTGCGACCAGCTTTGCGCGTGAGCATATCAAGGATCTGGTGGAGCGTCATATCAATGACTTCGGCGGTGAGTTCCGCTATCGCTTCGGCAAGGAATACAGATGGCTGAATGTCCGCCTGATGCGCGATGATTTGCTGAATGAGGATGAAGCAGTTTTCTTCTTCCGTGAGGTAGAAGCTGAAAAGCAGAAGGAGCTGGAGCATATTCAGGTGACAGAGCAGGCGCTGCAGGTAGCACGCGAAAATGCCAAGTCCAGAAACATGTTCTTCTCTGCACTGTCGCACGATATGCGTGCGCCTCTCAACGGCATTATCGGCATGGCGGAGCTGGCAGAACTGCACAAGGATGACTGCGGACAGGTGAAGGAATATATCCGCAAAATAAGCGCCGCAGGGCAGCAGCTGCTGACCTTGATTAACGATATCCTGGAAATGGCGCGCCTGGACAACGGCAAGGTGGAGCATGTGCAGGAAACCTTTATGATTGCCAAGGTAGCGCAGGATACCAGCGATATTTTTGCGGCGCAGGCCGAGCTGGAGCAGAAGTTCTTTGACTCTCAGCTGATGCTGCAAGAAGATGAAATGGTGAGCGGCGATTTGCAGGGCTTGCAGCAGATTTTGAATAATATTTTGTCGAATGCGCTTAAATATACCAAGGCGCATGGCAAAATCAGCTTTCTGGCACGTCGCGAGCTGAGCAATGAGCGCAACCGTGTGCATTATACCTTTGTCATTAAGGATACCGGCTGCGGTATGTCGGCCAAATTCCTGGAGAAAATTTATAAGCCGTTTGAACGCGACAGCCGTTTCGGTGTGCCGCGCGTTACCGGTACCGGTCTTGGCATGACGATTGTCAAAAGCCTGGTGGAGCGTATGGATGGCAGCATTCATATCAGCAGCCGTGTTGATGAAGGCACCTGCGTAATTATTTCTCTGCCGTTCAATATTGTGAAAAAGGTAGAAAGCAAGCCTCAGGATGCAATGCCGAAGTTGGAGGATTTTGCAGGCTGCAGAATTCTGGTAGCAGAGGACAACAGTATCAACATGGAGATTATCAGCGAGCTGCTGACGATGAACGGTCTGGAGGTATTGCCGGCAAGCAACGGCAAGGAGGCTGTGAACCTGTTTGAGTCTTCGGAGGAGGGCAGCATCAGCATGGTGCTGATGGATATGCAGATGCCGGAAATGGATGGCTGTGAGGCTGCCGAGGCTATCAGAGCTTTGCCGCGCGAGGATGCGCGTAAGGTGCCGATTCTGGCGCTGACAGGCAACAGCGGCAGTGATGACGTGGAACGCGCGATGGCTGCCGGCATGAATGATTTTATGGTGAAACCGGTACAGATGAAGCTGCTGGCACAGATGATGAGTGCGTACCTGCAGCATTAAGAGCAGAAAGGGGTGCGAAGACGTGCATTTACAGGAACTGCCGCAGTATGTGGCGATTGATATTCAGGAGGCGCTGGAGGAGCGCTTTATGGAAAGTGAAGCTATGTATGTGCGCTTTTTGCGCAAGCTGCTGACAAGCGATGATTATAAATTGATGGAGGAGGCTGCTGCCGCAGAAAATTGGCAGGAGGTGCTGCGCTATGCGCACAATCTGAAGGGCGTGTGTGCAACGCTGGGGCTGACAGGCCTGCAGGCGCAGTTTGCCGATATTGTCAGCCTGCTGCGCAATGAGGAATATACCGTGGCGCAGTTGCAGGAAAAGCTGGTTGCGGTGAAGCATGAATGGCAGCGCACGCTACAATATATTGAGCAGCTGGAGAGCGCATGATGGAAATAATAAGTGTAGCAGTCGGCGGTGCCTTGGGCGCAGTGTGCCGTTATCTGCTGGGTAATTTTATCAGCAGGATGAGCGGCAGCGCCCTTCCCTGGGGAACCTTCGCCATAAATATCATAGGCTGCTTTTGCATGGGCCTTTTGATGACGCTGATTGTGGAGCGCGGTCTGCTGCCTGCGGTCGGGCGTCTGTTCTTGTGCGTGGGCCTGTTGGGCGGCTTCACCACCTTTTCCTCGTTCGGTTATGAAAGCCTGATGCTTCTGACGGAGGGGAATATCGCTGCCGCGGCAGCGTATAGCGGCGGCAGCCTGCTTTTGGGACTGCTGGCTGCGGGAGCAGGCGTGCTGGCGGGTAAAGGGGTATAGAAATTTTGATTCCTCTGCACTATAATTAAAAAAGACGTATTGACGGAAGGCCTCGTTACATTTTGAAGCCTTAAGCAATACGTCTTTTTATATTATTTTTATACTTTCCTGATATTCAACACCGCAATCGCCGCAAATATCAGTCCCATGCCGATGATTTTCACCGGCGTCAGTGCTTCCGCAAAGAAGATGACACCGACGGCAGCAGCCACAAAGGGCTCAATTGTCGCCAGGATGGAGGCCTGTCCTGCTTCAATCTGCTCCAGTCCTTTGGTGTAGAGCAGATAAGGAAGCACGGCGCAGAGCAAGCCCAGGCCTAAAGCGCTGCCGATTGCCTGCAGGTCGATGGCTGCAAGACGCTGATAATCAAAATCTGCCAATGGCCATGAAGCTGCGAGTGCCAGATAAAAGGTGTAGGCGGTGATGGTGAGTGACGAATATTTGCGCACTGCATATTTGCCGAAAATGCTGTACAGCGCATAGCCGAAGCCGCTGCCCAGACCGTAGAGCAGGCCGCTGAGCGTAAGCGTAAGGCTGCTGCCGAAGACGCCGGTTACACAGGCGCAGCCGCTGAAGGTGAGCAGCAGAGCGAGTGCTTTGGTGCGCGTGAAGGCTTCACCGAAGCATACCAGCGACATAAGCATGACAAAGACGGGCGCGGTGTAAAGCAAAAGCGCTGCTACCGCCAGACTTGTCTGCTGCATGGCGTTGAAGTAGCAGTAGTTGAAGAATACCAGGCTGCAGATGCCGGTGCCGACGAAAAGCCAGAGGTCACGCAGTCTGATGCGCAGTGCGGCACTTCCTGACCGCAGCAGCGGCAGTGTGACGCAGATTGCCGCTGCCAGCGAACGCAGGGCAACTATTTGCATGGAGCTGAAGCCTTGTGCTGCCAGTGTTTTGACGAAGAGCCCGATTAAACCCCAACAGACAGCAGCAGTGATGATGTAAAGATAGGCCTTTGTTTTCATTGCTCAGCCTGCTTTTTGCCACGTCCCCAAAAGGTGTGGAATTTTTGCAGCAGCTCCTTGCCGGGCTTGGGCGGCCACAGCTCCTGCCTGTCGCTGTCACGCATGGCTGCTGCCAGATGCTCGTAGATTTCCGGATACTGAGCATCGAGCGCGGCGATATGCTCCTTGATGTCCTGACGCATGGTGTGACCGTCATAGGGACAGGGGTTTTTAATGGGCTTCAGGCCCAGCTTTGCCACCAGCTCGCGGATTTCCTGCTCGCGGTAGTAGAGCAGCGGGCGCAGTACCGTGATGCCGGAGCGCGAAAGCGGCGTTACGGGCAAAAAGGTGCGCAGCTGTCCGCTGGTCACCAGATTCATGAAGAAGGTTTCCACTGCATCGTCATTGTGGTGCGCTAACGCTACCTTGTTGAAGCCAAGCTCCTGCGCGCGGCGGTTGGTGGCTGCACGGCGGAAGTAGGCGCAGGTGAAGCAGGGGCTGCCGCCCTTTTTTTCGTGCGCCGCCATTACGTCAACATCGTCGCTGTAGTGTGTAAGGTCGAACTGCGCGCAGAAGGCCTCCAGCTCCGCCTTGGGAAAGTTGGGTGCAAACATGCCGTTGACGGTGTAGCAGGCAAGGTCGAAGGGAATAGGCGAATATTTTTTGATTTCCGCCAGCATGGCTGTCAGAAGCATGCTGTCCTTGCCGCCGCTGAGGCCGACGAGAATGCGGTCGCCCGGCTGCAGCATATCGAATTCTATAATAGCCCGCCACAGCTTGCTCAAATCCTTGGCGGGAACGAAGGTGCTTTTCTTAGTCATCTGTATAATCTCCTTTTGCATTACATAGCATTATTTTAACACAATGCAGCTGCTTTTCCTAGCATATCTCTAGGCTAAAGCGGCTGCTTTTCTTCTGCTAAGAGAAGCGTTTTGTGATATAATATTTAAGTCAAAAATATTTTTACCCAATAAGAGGATGCAGGTGCATCCGTGAAATATTATGGAGGCTAACGACTGATGACCGATACAATGCAAGGACTCAATAAAGAGCAGCTTGATGCAGTACAGACTATTAACGGACCGATGCTGATTCTGGCGGGTGCAGGCAGCGGCAAGACGAAGGTGCTTACCTGCCGTATTGCGCATCTGCTGCAGCAGGGCGTGCGTCCCTATCGCATTTTGGCGATTACCTTTACCAATAAAGCCGCCGCGGAAATGCGCGAGCGTGTAGACCGTATGGCAGGCGCTGCGGCCAGAGATGTGTGGCTGTTTACCTTCCATGCCTTCTGCGCCCGTCTTTTGCGCTATGAGCTGGAAAATCTCAACGGCTATGCCAATAATTTTGCTATTTACGATACTAGCGACAGCAAAAACCTGATTAAGCAGGTGCTGAAGGAAATGAATCTGGATGAAAAGCGTTTCCCGCTGCCGGCGATTATCAGCCATATCAGCAACGCGAAAAATGCTTTACTGTTGCCTGATGCCTACGCTCGCGAGGCCTCCGGCTACTATGAGCAGCAGGTGGCAAAAATTTATGATGCTTATCAGAAAAAGCTACAGGCCAACAATGCCGTAGACTTTGATGATTTGCTGCTGCTGGCTTTGCGTCTGCTGCAGGAAAATCCGGCGGTAAGAGAAAAATACCAGCGCAAGTTTGATTACCTGATGGTTGACGAATATCAGGATACCAACCATGCACAGTATCTGCTGACGAAGCTGTTGGCAGCAGGCCACAGAAACATCTGCGTCGTAGGCGATGCTGACCAGAGCATTTACGGCTGGCGCGGTGCCGATATTCAGAATATCCTTGATTTCGAAAAGGATTATCCCGATGCCAAGCTGGTGAAGCTGGAGCAGAACTACCGCAGTACGCAGGTTATTCTGGATGCCGCCAATGCCGTTATTGATAACAACAGCGGACGCAAGCCGAAAAATTTGTGGACTGCCAACGGCAATGGTTCGGAAATTGTTTACTATCAGGCGAATGATGAAAGAGATGAAGCACGCTATGTGATTGAAAATATGCAGAAGCTGCAGCTGAATGAAGGTGCTAAGCTGGGCGATATGGCAGTGTTGTACCGCACCAATGCGCAGTCACGTGTGTTCGAGGAAATGCTGATTAAAAGCGGTATCGCCTATACGATGGTCGGTGGTACGAAATTCTATGAGCGCAAGGAAATCAAGGATGCGCTGGCTTATCTGCGACTGATTTTTAACCCCAGTGACAGCCTGAGCTTGCTGCGTATTATCAACGTTCCGCGCCGCGGTATCGGTGATGCTACGCTGGCACGTCTGCAGGAATATGCCAATGCCAGCGGACAGTCCCTGTTTGAGGTAGTGACCAATGCAGCGGATGTCCCCGGTCTTGCCAGCCGTTTTGCCAACAAGCTGGACGAGCTGAGCGAGCTGCTCTTTGAGCTGATGGGCGAGGCTGCCGATGTGCCGGTAAAGCAGCTTTTGGATGATGTGCTCTTGAAAACAGGTTATCTGGAGGAGCTGCAAAGCAGCAAGGACCTGCAGGACGAAAGCCGTGTGGAGAATCTGAAGGAAATGCTGAGCGTAACTGAGGAATTCGCAGTAAAATGTGAGCGTAACGGCGAAGAGCCTACGCTGGAAAACTTCCTGGCTGATGTAGCACTGGTTGCCGATATTGATGATGCGGAGCTGGGCGAAGAAGCAGTTACCTTGATGACGCTCCATTCCGCCAAGGGCCTGGAATTCCCCGATGTCTTTTTGGTAGGTATGGAGGAGGGTATCTTCCCGCATTCCCGTACTCTGATGGACGAAAACGAGATTGAAGAGGAGCGCCGCCTGTGCTACGTAGGCATTACGCGTGCGGAAAAGCATTTGTTCCTGAGCAACGCCAGAACACGCACTATCTACGGCCGCACGCAGTATTACACACCGTCCCGCTTCCTGCAGGAGGTGCCGCGTAACCTGGTGCATGTAATCAAACGCCCGGTAGTGCAGCATCCGGCGATGACTTCGCAGGTACACAAGCCTACTGCCAAGGAAAACGCTAACTGGTTCGAGCAGCATAAGGCCAGCTTCTTCCCGAGGGAAAGCAGTGCGGCGGCAGGCTGCAGCTTCCATGTCGGCGATAAGGTTATGCATAAAAAGTGGGGCGCAGGCACGATTGTTACCGCTAAGGCTGCGGATGACGGACAGGAGGTTACGGTTGCGTTTGCCGGCGGTGGTATCCGCAGCCTGCTGACGAAGTATGCTAAGCTGGAAAAGCTGTAAGCAGCGGCTTTCCTGATAAAAATGTTGGAGGATAAAGCAATGGCAGAAATGGATTTATTTGCTGATGAGCGCGTGGCGGATTTGGCTGAGGCCGATAAGCTGCGCCGCGAAATCCGTCATAACGAATATTTATATTATGTATTGGATGCGCCGGAGATTACGGATGCCGAATATGACCGCATGATGGTGCGCCTGCGTGAGCTGGAGGCGCGCTATCCTGACAGCATTCCGGCCGATTCGCCTACGCAGCGCGTCGGCGGTCGTGCTTCCTCGCAATTTACCGAGGTGCGTCACTTGGAGCCGCTGCTGAGCCTGGGCAATGTATTTTCCGCCGAGGAGCTGCGTGCCTTTGATGAACGTGTTCGCAGCGGTCTGCCTGCAGGCAGCAAGGTGGAATACGTTATGGAGCCGAAGATTGACGGCCTGGCCTGCAGTCTGATTTACGAAAACGGTAAGCTGGTTCGTGCTGCTACTCGCGGTGACGGCGTAGTGGGCGAAAATGTTACGGCCAACGTGCGCACAATCCGCAGCATTCCGCTGACGCTGAAGGTGCCTGAGGGTGAAGCAGTGCCGGAGCTTTTGGACGTGCGCGGTGAGGTCTATATGCCAAGGCAGGCCTTTATGCGTTTAAACGAGCAGCGCGCGGAGCGCGGCGAGAGCGAGTTTGCCAATCCGCGTAATGCGGCGGCAGGCAGTCTGCGCCAGCTGGACCCGCAGGTAACGGCAAGCCGCAGCCTGAGCTTTTTTGCCTATTATCTGGTAGGCGAGGGTGCGCAGCCCAAGCACAGCGAATCGCTGGCTTTGCTGGCACGCTACGGCTTTAAGGTGAGCGAAAATTATAAGGTTGTCGAAAATATCGACGAGGCGATTAAATATATCGGCGATTTCAACGAGCTGCGTCAAGGCCTGTCCTACGATACTGACGGCGCTGTTATCAAGGTCAACGATGTTTACCAACAGCGTATTCTGGGCGCTACAGGCAAGGATCCGCGCTGGGCAACGGCCTATAAATATCCGCCGGAGCAGGCGGAAACTACGCTGGAGGATATCGACTGGCGTGTAGGACGCACAGGCGTACTGACACCGACGGCAGTGCTGACACCGGTAAAATTAAGCGGCAGCGTTATCAGCCGTGCAACACTGCATAACGAGGATTTTATTCGCGCTAAGGATATCCGCATCGGTGACAGGGTTGTTATCAACAAGGCCGGCGAAATTATTCCCGAGGTACTGCGCGTAGTAGTTGAAAAGCGCACCGGTGACGAAAAAGAGGTGGTAATCCCCAACGTCTGCCCGGAATGCGGCTGGCGTGTAGAGCGTCAGGGTGAGGAGGCAGCTATCCGCTGTACCAATCCGCATTGCCCGGCGCTGGGACGCGAGGGCCTCATTCACTTTGTCAGCCGTGATGCCATGAATATCGACGGCTGCGGTCCTTCTGTTATCAATGCGCTGCTTGATGCAGGTCTGGTGCGCGATGCTGCGGATTTGTACAGCCTGCGCAAGGAGGATTTGCTGAAGCTGGAGCGTATGGGCGAAAAGTCGGCGGATAATCTGCTGGCGGCTCTGACCGAGAGCAAGAAGAACGAGCTGGACAAGCTGCTCTTTGCTTTGGGTATCCGTCATGTGGGTGCTAAGGCAGCGCGTATTCTGGCAACGGAATTCGGCAGCATGGAAAAGCTGCAGCAGGCACAGCCGGAAGAACTGGCGCAGATTCGTGATATCGGTGATAAGATTGCGGAAAGCGCTGTTACCTGGCTGAACGTACCGGCGAATATTGACCTGGTGGAGCGCCTGGCGGCAGCAGGACTGACGATGACGTTTACACCGCCTGCCAGTCAGGAGGATAACCCCTTCTTCGGCAAAACGCTTGTCTTTACGGGCACAATGCCTACGCTGGGACGCGCCGAGGCGAAGACGATGGCGCAGGATGTGGGCGCCAAGGTCAGCGGCAGCGTCAGCAAAAAGACGGATTACGTCATTGCGGGTGCGGAGGCCGGCAGTAAGCTGGAAAAAGCACAGCAGTTAGGCGTAACGGTTATTGATGAGGCTGAATTCTTACGTCTGCTTAAAGGTGAATAAGGCATAAAAATAGCGTGGCTGCGAGTAGCGGCCACGCTTAATTTTTTAGTGATGATATTCGTTTTTGTGTTCCTTGGCCAAAGCATCCCAAACAGGCAGCTGCAGGCCGGCAATTTCGGAGGTGAACGGAGTACCGTCATTCTTTTCGAAATGCTTCCAGGCACGCAGTACATATTTAAAGCCGATATATTGCAAAGGTAAGTTGCAGTATACCATGAGGATGTTGGCAAAGTCGCTCAATTCCCACAGTGCGCCTAAATCCATGCCGGCGATGTTGGTGATAACGCCGAAGGAAATAACGATGAGGCACAGCACGCGGATGGCGTTGATGAAGGAAGCCTTACTGGAAATGCGGTTAGCACACATTTCGGTGAAGGACATGAAGCCTAAGAGGCAGGTGAAGGCAAACAGGCCGAAGCAAACGCTTACAAGCAGCGTAACAACACTGTAAAGCATGTTATTGGCACCGGTCAGAGCACCGCAGGAGGCGAGGAATTTATCAAGCTTGCCCAGCTCAAACCAGGCATTGGCATCTGCCGTGAGCCACATGCTGCCCATGATAACGACAAAGCCGGTCAGGGTGCAGATAACGATAGTGTCAAGAAAAACACCTAAAGCCTGCACGCAGCCCTGCTCACAGGGGTGTGCAACCTCTGCTGCCGCTGCCGGCATGGTGATAGTACCCTGGCCTGCTTCGTTAGACATCAGACCGCGCTTAATACCCTGGCTGAGCGCCAGACCGAAGGCACCGCCGAAAACAGCATCAGGCGCAAAGGCCTGCGTGAAAACGGAGCTGAAGAACAGCGGAATGCGGTCGATGTTGCCGACGGTCAAAGCGATGACGGTGAGTACATAAATAACTGCCATCACGGGAACGATGCGGTCGGTAACCTTCGTAACCTTTTTAATACCGCCGAAGCTGATAACAGCGGTGATAACGATAAGCACCGCAAAGGAAATCCAGTAGAGCGAAGAGTTGGTGGGGATGTTCACGCCGCTGATTTTGCTGGCGATGGCACCCACGGCGGAAATAGTGTTGAAGCCTTGTGCTGGGAAGCACAGCAGCGCATAAACGATATACAGCATGCTGAGCGCAACGCCGGCAGCGGCGGAATCGTTCAATAATTTGCGTGCGTAAAAGGGCAGGCCGCCGACATATTCGTTATCACGCTTTTCCTTGAAAATCTGCGAAAGCGTGGATTCTGCAAAGGACGTTGCCATGCCGAAGAAGGCGGAAACCCACATCCAGAACAATGCGCCCGGGCCGCCGATGGAAATTGCGCCGGTTACACCCAAAATATTGCCGGGGCCGACACGCATAGCGGTGGAAAGCAGAAAGGCTGTGAGTGAGGAAATACCGTTGCGCGTATGGTTGCGCTGCATTAGCACCTTCACAGCGAAGATAAAGTTGTGCACCTGTACAAAGTGCATACGGAAGGTGAAGTAAATACCTGTGCCGACCAATAAAATAATTGCCAGACTAAAATTTCCCAGAATGGGGATAGAACCGTACCAGTCGAGATTACAGGGGAAATCCCAGAACCAGTTGGAAACAATCTGGATTTTGGCGCAGATGGCGTTAACTGCATCAAATAAAGCTTGCATAAGACCTCTCTCCTATAGCTGTAAATTTATTTTGCCCTTGCGTTAAGGCGCAGCAAAGGCAGCTTCATTATCTATATCTTAACCTTTTTTATATTGCTTGGCAATGGGTGCGGGGAAGTATACAATATATAGCGAAACCTATTTTCTCTGCAAGAAAAACTTTTTGTGTTGATTTATCATACATAATTTACAGACAAACAGCGCGATTTGTAATATAATATAAAGTTAGATAAGTAACATCTGCTGTCTTTCGCACAGATGTCTATATGTAATTTAGAAATGAGGGAATATGATGAAAGAGTATAATTCCGTATCAGAACCGTTTTTAGCGGATGTGCGCGCCGTAGTAGGTGACGCCAATGTATTTACCGAGCCTGAAAAGCTGGAGCAATATAAAACCGACGAGGAATATGATCCGCGCCGTTTCCGTGTGCCTGAGGCTGTTGTGCGTCCTGCCAATGCCGAAGAAATTGCCGCAGTTGTGAAGCTGTGCAATAAGTACAATGTGCCGCTGACTGTCCGCAGCGGCGGTACCAGCCTTGCCGATGGCGCGATTGCTGTCTGCGGCGGTATTGTACTGCTCATGGAGCGCTTGAATAAAATTATCGAGATGAATACCGAAGCGATGTATGTTGTCGCCGAAGCCGGCGTGCGTACCGTTGATATTCAGAAGATGGCCAACGAAGCAGGCTATCTTTACGCAGGTGACCCCTGCAGCGCCGAAAGCTGCCTGATCGGCGGCAATCTGGCAACCAACGCCGGCGGCAGCAAGGCTGTCCGCTATGGCGTTACCCGTAATCAGGTTTACAGCCTGGAGATGGTTACCCCGACCGGCGAAATCGTGGAGGTTGGCAGCCGTCTGAAAAAATGCAGCACAGGCTATTGCATGGAGCAGCTGGTAATGGGCAGCGAAGGTACTTTGGGTATTATCACCAAGGTGACTTTGAAGCTGCAGCCGATGCCTCCTTATCGCTTTGACCTGCTGGCAGTATTTGACGACCCGTTCAAGGCTCTTGATGTAGTGCCGAAGATTATGCAGGCCGGTCTGAACCCGACGAGCATGGAATATATGGATAATTCCTATGTGCGTGCCTGCGCCGATTATATTGAATTTAAGGGCGCACCGCATTATGAGGACGGTATTTACGTTATCATTACGGTAGAAACCTTCAGCGAGGATGAGCTGGACATGAAGATGGAGCAGCTTGACGAGCTGTGTGAAGCAGCAGGTGCCGTTGAAGTTCTGGAAGCGGATGACCGTATCTGGGCAATGCGCCGCAACTGCCAGGAATCTATCAGCCTTGTAAGCAAGGTTTCCCTGACCGACGATGTTGTTGTGCCTGTAGACCGCATTGCGCCGACCATTAAAGAAATTATGCATATCGGCAGCAAGTATCCCTTCCCGATTCCGGTAAAAATCAATGCGCATATCGGTGACGGCAATCTGCATATCGTTCTCTGCAAATGCGATTTGGATGATGCAACCTGGGAAAAAATCGTGCATGACTTCCATGAAGAAGTTTATGCCTATGCTTACGCTCAGGGCGGCCGCTTAGCCGGTGAGCACGGCATCGGTGCCAAGAAGCTGGCTTATATGGAAGAGTTTACGCCTGCCGGTGAGCTGGAGCTGATGCGCAGAATTAAGCTGGCTTGGGATCCAAATTTGATTCTGAATCCTGGTAAGGTGTTTAACGCATAAGCAAGAGCGCATCTGATACTTTCTCTGCACTCTTTATAAAAATTAGAAAAAGAGATATATTATGAGCAATTATAATTCTGTAACTCCTGAATTTATTGATGAATTAAAAACGCTGTTGGGCGAAAAATATGTCAAAACCGATGCCGATACGCTCGACCGCTATAAGACGGACGAGGAGGCGGACGAGCGCTGCTTCCATCTGCCGGATGTAGTGGTAACTCCCGCCAATGCCGAGGAAATTGCCGGTGTAGTGAAGATGTGCAACAAATATCTCATTCCGCTGACCGTGCGCGGCGGCGGCACAGGCATCGTTGACGGCGCTATTGCCGACAAGGGCGGCGTAGTGCTTTTAATGGAACGCCTGAACAAAATTATCGAGCTGAACAAGGAAGGTTTGTACATGGTAGCACAGGCCGGTGTGCGCACGCTGGATATTCAGGCAGCAGCGAAGGCGGAGAACCTGCTTTATGCAGGTGACCCGTCGAGCAGCGACAGCTGCCAAATCGGCGGCAACCTGGCGACGAATGCCGGCGGCATTAAGGCTGTGCGCTATGGCGTAACGCGCAACCAGGTCTACGCTGTGCAGATTGTTACGCCCTACGGCGACATTGTTGACCTGGGCTCGCCGCTGAAAAAGTGCAGCACAGGCTACTGCATGGAACAGCTCGTTATCGGCAGCGAAGGCACGCTGGGTATTATTACGCAGGTAATACTGAAGCTGCAGCCCTTGCCTCCGTATAAAATTGATATGCTGGCAATCTTCCATGACCCGATGGCGGCAATCGGCGTTGTACCGCAGCTTGTGAAAGCAGGTATTGACCCGACAAGCATTGAATATATGGATAATCCTAATGTGCGGACAACCTCGGAGTATCTTGAGTTCCCCGGTGCACCGCATGTTGAAGACGGTATTTACGTCATCATTACGATAGAAACCTTCAATGAAGATGAGCTGGACATGAAAATGGAGCAGGCCAGCGATATCTGCGATGCCGCAGGCGCTGTGGATGTTCTGGAGGCAGATGAGCGTATCTGGTCAATGCGCCGCAACTGTCTGGAATCTGTCAGCCTCATCAGCAAGGTGTGCACGACGGATGACGTTGTTGTGCCGGTTGATGAAATGAGCGATATGATTCAGTACATCATCAAAACTGTGGCAAAATATCCTTTCCCGCTGCGTATCAACGCACATATCGGTGACGGCAACCTGCATATCGTTTTGTGCAAGCTGGATTTGTCCGACGAAGAGTGGGAAGCCGAACTGAGCCGCTTTACGGAAGAGGTTTATACATATGCTTATGCGCATGGCGGACGTCTTTCCGGTGAGCATGGCATTGGCAGCAAGAAGGCACACTTCCTGGAGCGCTTTACTCCTGGCGGTGAGCTGGAACTGATGAGAAAAATTAAAAAAGCCTGGGATCCCAATAATATCCTGAATCCAGGCAAGGTTTTTAATTTATAAGACTATCTCAATGGTCTGCTGTAAAACTAAAATATGTAGCATTGTAGCTAAGTAGCAAAGGAGAGATTTTAGTATGACAAATTACAATCCCGTAACCGAAGAAGTCCTGGAGGAGCTGCGTAAAGCAGTCGGTGCAGAGCATGTAAAAAATGATGCCGAAACTCTGGAGCGTTACAAAACCGACGAAGAGCCGGATGCTCATTACCACCATCTGCCGGAGGTAGTTGTAGCACCGGGCAGCACCGAAGAGGTGGCTGCTGTTATGAAAATCGCCAATAAATATCTTGTACCTGTAACTCCGCGCAGTGCCGGTACCAGTGTATCCTGCGGTGCGATTCCTGTTTTCGGCGGCATTGTGCTGCTGATGGAACGCATGAACAAGATTATTAAGCTTGATGCCGATGCTATGTATATGGAGGTTGAGGCTGGTGCGCTGACCTCCGATATTCAGGCTAAGGCTAATGAAGCAGGCCTGCTGTATGCCGGTGACCCCTGCAGCGCAGACAGCTGCATGATCGGCGGCAACATTGCAACCAACGCCGGCGGCAATAAGGCCGTACGCTACGGCACTACCCGTCATCAGGTTTATTCTATCGAGGTTGTTACTCCGACCGGTGAAATCGCTGAGCTGGGCAACCGCCTGAAAAAATGCAGCACCGGCTATTGCCTCGACCAATTGGTAATGGGCAGTGAGGGTACTCTGGGTATCATCACCAAAGCAACTCTGAAGCTGCTGCCGTTGGCTCCGTATCGTCTGGATATCCTTGCAGTTTTCACCGAGGTACAGAAGGCTGTCGACCTGGTGCCTGCGCTGGTTAAGGCCGGCCTGAATCCGACAAGTGTTGAATTTATGGACAACGGCTTTGTACGTGCTGCCAGCGATTATGCAGAACAGCGTCTGCCGCATTACGAGGATGGCAGCTACGTTATCGTTACCGTGGAAACCTTTAACGAGGACGAGCTGGATATGAAGATGGAGCAGCTTGACGAAATCTGTACTGCCTGCGGTGCAACCGATGTTGTTGAAGCAGACGAGCGCGTATGGAAGGTGCGCCGCAGCTGTCTGGAAGGCTCCAAGGCTTTGAGTAAGGTATCTACCTCTGATGACCTTGTTGTACCTATCGACAAAATCGCTGTCTGCCTGAACCACCTGATGGAGGTTTCCAAGCAATTTGATTTCGAATGCATGTGCCTGGCTCACGCAGGTGACGGTAACCTGCATTTTAACTGCCTGAAGATGGATATGACCGACGAAGAATGGGAAAAACAGCTCGCAGAGTTCCACAAAATCTGCTACGCATATGTTTATAGTCTGGGCGGCCGTCTTTCCGGCGAGCATGGTATCGGTGCGAAAAAGATTGACGCACTGGCAGCTTATTGCGACCCGGTAGAAATGTCTATCATGAAGACTATTAAACGCGCTATGGACCCGAACAATATCCTGAATCCGGGCAAGCTTATCCGTGCCTGATTCTTTTTGAGCACTGCTGAATAATTTTAATATAGCGTCCGACGTACTCTTATATGCAAGAGTACGTCACTTTTTTTATTTACAATATTCCTCGCCTACATTATAAATGTTGCCAACTTGATAGAGGCAGAGTTAAATAAATTGCGGAAAATTAAAAAACTATTGCTTGTAAAATACGCATATGTTATAATGCTGTATATATAAATTTAATTAGGAATAATGAATATATATTAGGAAAAGGGGAAGATGATGATGAATATGACAGAGGAATACAATCGCCTGATAGGCAAGCGTGTAAAAATGCAGCGCATTTCCGCTAAGGTATCTCAGACAGAATTGGCGAAGGAGTTGGGGGTAACTCAGACGCATTTAAGCAATATCGAAAACGGACGCGCGGGTTTGACAATACCCAATCTGATTAAGCTGCATCAGATTTTGGAATGCCCTATCAGTTCTTTTTTTGTGGATATCGAAGGGGAAAAGGAAGCTGATAATAGCAGCGATATAACTCTGGAAAATGTTATGGAGCTGGCAAGACTCCTGAAAAAGGCGCGTGCCTGAAACAAAAAGCAAAGTCATTTAAGGGCTTTGCTTTTTGTTTTTGCTGTGGCAGTATTTTTAGGAAAGCTGTTTTTTACTCAGGCAGGAATTTCGGGATTCATGGCGAACTATCCATATATTACATATTTTTTAAAGGAGCAATTAGATGAGTACATTCACCAAGGTCCTGTTGGCCACAGATCTGTCCCCGCAGGCTGATAAATTGACCGAGTGTCTGTTTTGCTTATGCCCCGATACGGAAACGGAAGTGGTTTTGGCTCACGTCTTTGATGATGACGATGATGCCGACCCTGACGGTAGCAGCTTTAAAAAAGCGCGCAGCCGATTGGATGGGTATAAAAATGATATAGAGCAGGCAGGCTATGAAGAAATTTCCATTGTAACCCCGGCAGGCGAGCCCTGCGAAACCTTAAGCAGGCTGGCGGAAGAAAACGACGCTGACCTGATGCTGGTAGCATCTCACCGCAAGGGCTTTTTGAAGCGTGCGCTGATGGGCAGCACTACCTATGAGCTGGCACGGGCTACAATGATTCCCCTGCTGATTAATAAGGATGAGGAAGATGAGGTTACAGAAAATCTGCTGGATACTGTGCTGATACCGACCGATTTTTCCCGTAAATCCTTAGAAGCGCTGAACGTTATCCGTAGCTTGCGTGAATATGTAGGCAAGGTATTGTTTGTGCATGTTGTTGAGCATAGCAGAAACAAACATGATTACAAGGAAAAATACGGCAGTGCCAAGATGTTTTTGCAAGAGCTGGTAGACGAAATGAAAATTTTCGGTATTGAAGCCGATTACCGCATTGCACATGGCGTAGCCTCCAGAAAAATTGCCGCTATCTGTGAGCGCGACAATGTCAGTCTGATTATGATGACTAAAACCGGTGCCGATATGACTAACGGTGATGACTTGGGCAGCACCTCGGAAAACGTGGTCCTGAATTCTGATTGTGCGGTAATGCTGCTGCCTGCTGAAGACAGTGATGAGGAGGATACCTTCTCCTAAACTGCCGCAGAAGGATTTTTTTGATGATTTTATAAAAATTTTTACAAAAAACGCTTGACTTTCATTAAAAATGCCAGTATAATACTACTTGCAGTTATGTTGACTGCGGGTACGTATTGTGCTGGCAAATTGAAAATAGTTTAAAGTTTTCAACCTTGGAGAGATGACCGAGTGGTTGAAGGTGCACGCCTGGAAAGCGTGTGTACGGGAAACCGTACCGAGGGTTCGAATCCCTCTCTCTCCGCCACTTAAAAATCTGCCGCACTGAGCGGCTTTTTTAATAAAATCATATAGCTTGTTTCTCTGTAGGATCGTAGAGCCGGGTCCTGCGCAATGGGAGCCTGTGAACCAGGTCAGGTCCGGAAGGAAGCAGCCTTAAGCGGATACTTTCATGTGCCGTGGGGAAGCCCGTCTTTGCGGTCCTACAGGGAAATAAACGAAGAAAATCCGTCGCATGTGCGACGGATTTTTTGTGTTGCGCTTATTTGCAGAGCAGCTCGATTTTTTTCATATAGGGAGCAACGATAGTAGCGATGGCTTGAGGATTTGCTGCCTGCCAGGCGGCAAAGTCCAGACCGCTTTGGGCGATATGCTTGCCGATTTCCAAAAGCACGAAGGGAATGTCCTCGGCGAGCAGTGTACCTGCTTCTTCCCCTAGGCGTTCGCTGCCCTGCAGTGAGCAGCCGTTGATGTACATAGTGAAGGCTGGGTGTGCTGTACCCTTGATGACCTTAACTGTACCGCGGAAGCCGAGTTCGCCTATTTGGTGGGTGCCGCAGCTGGAAGGACAGCCGGAAATATAAATCTGCGGCAGAGCATCACTGGCGGCGTACTGCGTAGCCATTTCTTCGAAGCAGCTTGTCAGCAGGCTTTGGGAATCTCCCATGCCCATCTGGCAGACAGTGGAGCCGATGCAGGCCACACTGCTGGTGAAGGCGTTGTAGGCAGTGTCTGGCGTGAGCGACATTACCTTTGCTGCTTCGGGAGCAGTGAGGTTGATAATATAGACGCTTTGGTCAGGAGCAAGGCGCAGCTCGGCGGCTTTAACGTTCTGCAGATAATCCGCCAGAGCGAGGAAGCTTTCGATTTTAGGCAGTCCTGCCTGCGGATGATAATTTACGGCGTAAAGACCGGGCTGCTTCTGTGAGGTAATGCGGAAGCCGGTGATGAGCTTGAAGTCGCGCTTGGTGATTTTTGTTGCCTCAGGCTGCAAATCAAGACCGCCCTCCTGCAGTGCCTGCAGGAGGCGTTCGCTGTAGGCTGCTTTGTAAGCGGCTTCGCCGCCCAAAAGCTCAGGCAGATAACGGGTGCGTGATTTGGATCTTTGCGTATAGGTGCCGCATTCGCGGAAGGTGGCGAGCATTGCTTTGATATGATACAAGATTTTTTCGGGAGCAACAGCCTCGGCCATTTTTATACCGATGCAGGGAGCGGGGCCGAGTCCGCCGGCGCTGTAGACATCAAAGCGGCCGTCGGGACGGGCGGCGAAGCCTAAATCGCGCATGGTAGCGTGCGTAAGATTTTGCGGGGAATTGGAAAAGCCGGTTTTAAATTTGCGTGGCAGCTTGCCGTCGGGAATGGCAGCGACAAGATACTGCGCTGCTGCTTCGGCGTAAGGCAGCACGTCAAAATATTCTTCGCGCTCTACACCGCTTAAGGGTGAGCATAGGATATTACCGGGATAGTCACCGCCGCAGCCGAAGGGGATGATATCCGCGTACAGGCATTGCTCCAAAATTTCAGCGGCAGCCTCGGCGCTGAGATCATGCAGTTGTATAGTCTGCCCGGTTGTGAAGTGAATGCGGCTGATGTTATATTTGCGGATCATCTCGGCTATGAAGGCCAGCTTTGCAACAGTGATGCGTCCGGCGCTGCAGCGCAGGCGCAGCATATTGCTTTTGCCGTCGCGCTGGGCGAAGCTGCCGAAGTAACCGGAAAACTCCTTGTAGGCAATTTTGCCGATTTTCTCGTTATGATAGTCGGCAGTCTGCCCGGAAAATTCCGGCAGCTGCCTGCGCAGGAAATCTTTATCAATTTCGGGTATAGTCATGACTGTAGCCTCCCTTTTTAAATTGCTGAAGATATTATATAATACTTTAGTGTATTAGTAAAATATTTATTTCAACGGGATTTTGGGACTACAAAACTTCAATTTACATTTCAGGCTATTTTGAGTATAATAATTATGTATGTAATAAATTCCGGGGAGGTGCAGTGATGGCTTATGTAGCATTATACCGCCAGTGGCGTCCGCAGGATTTTGACGCTCTTGTGGGACAAAAGGCTGTGAAAACAACCTTGAAAAATGCTTTGGCAAGCGGTAAAATTGCTCATGCCTATTTGTTTTCCGGTCCTCGCGGCACCGGTAAGACCAGTATGGCGCGTATTCTGGCCAAGGCCCTGAATTGCGAGCAGGGGCCGACTGCCGAGCCCTGCGGCCAATGCGGCAACTGTCAGCGCATTGTGCAGGGAACCTCTCTGGATGTAATTGAAATTGACGCTGCGTCCAATACCAGCGTAGATAATATCCGTGATCTGCGCGAGCAGGTAGCCTTTACACCTGCCGAAAGCCGTTACAAGGTTTATATTATCGACGAGGTGCACATGCTTTCTACCGGAGCTTTCAATGCTTTGCTGAAAACATTGGAGGAGCCGCCGGCACACGCTGTATTTATTCTGGCAACTACGGACCCGCAGAAGGTGCCTGCAACGATTCAGTCGCGCTGTCAGCGCTTTGAATTCCGCAGGGTGACGGTAGACGAGATTGCGGAGCATCTGGCTATGGTAGCGGCAGGAAGCGGTATTGAGGCGGATGCGGATGCACTGCGCTTAATAGCTATTCAGGCTGAGGGCGGCATGCGTGATGCGCTGAGCCTGCTAGACCAGTGCGGTGTCATGGCCAAGCGTGTTACGGTGGCAACCGTGCGCGAGGTGCTGGGAATCGTAGGCCGTGAAGCACTGCACGAGCTGACGGGAGCAATAGGCCGCAGGCAGCTGCCGCAGGCGCTGGCTACGCTGAATCTGCTGTTGGAACAGGGCAAGGATGTTAAGCAGGTGCTTACAGAGCTTATTGAGTATCTGCGGGCATTGGTGCTTTATCTGGCAGTTCCTGACTATGAGGAAATTTATCTGACGGATACTAAAGAAGCGTTGGCTGAGCTGGCACCGTTATTCGGACGTGACCGTCTGCTGGCGGCGGAGGAAAGGCTGCACAGCGCTATTCAGGAGCTGCGCGGTTCTATGCGTCCGCGCATTACGGCAGAGCTGTGCCTTTTGGATTTGTGCCGCGTAGAGGGCAGCACATTGGCTGCTTTATCGGCAAGAATAGAACAGCTGGAGCGTCAGCTGGCAGGCGGTGTGATGCCTGTTTATCAACAGGCTCCGGTTAACGCTCAGCCTGCGCAGCAGCCAATCGTACAGGAATATGCTGCACCGGCAGCACAGCAGCCGATTGCACAGCAAGCTCCTGCGGCAGAACAGGTGCAGGCAGCAAAAGCTGCTCCGGCTAATAAGCCTGCAGCTAAAGCGCAGCCTGCTGCCGATACGCTGGCTGCGGCGGTGAACGCCGCACCTAAGCCTAAAAGTGCCAGAGTGCAGCAGACAGAGGAATATGCCGGTGATTTTGCAGCCGGTGAGGATTTCTGGAAGCAGGCTTTGGAGATTATGAAGGCCGAAAAGAAGAATTCTATGGTATCCTGTGCTAAAAACGGCAGAGTCTTCAGCTTTGCCAACAACATTCTGCAGGTTGCCTTCAAGGCACCGTTTCTTGCGGACAGGATGAACAAGGATGATTATCGCAAAGCCTTCGAGGAGGTCCTGCTGCGTCTGGCAAGACGTGAAATCAGACTGGAGGCTGTCATTGAGGGCAAGGCCAAGCTGCCGCAGCCTCCTGTAAAGCAGCAGGAAGTGCAGCAATCGCCAGAAAGCGAAACGCAAAATCTGCAGGCAGCGCAGCTGCCGGAAAACCTGCGCAAGGCATTTAATGCCTTAGGCGGCAGTGTAACGGATATATCAGACCAATGAAACCTAATTTGAGGCTCTGAAGCCTTGGCTTATGTTTCTGAGAATATATAATATCAATATATGTAAATATCAAGGAGGAATTTAATTATGTTTCCAGGTGGCATGGGTAATATGCAGGCAATGATGAAAAAGGTACAGAAAATGCAGGCTGATATGGCGAAAATGCAGGAGGATCTGAAAAGCCGTACTGTAGAAACGTCTGTCGGCGGCGGTGCCGTAACCGTTGTTGTCAGCGGTAAAAAAGAACTGAAATCCATCAAAATCAATCCGACCGCTGTAGATCCCGAGGATGTGGAAATGCTGGAGGATATGATTCTGACAGCTGTCAACGACGCTATGAAGCAGATTGACGAGCTTACCGAAAAAGAAATGGCTAAGGTTACCGGCGGCATGAAGCTGCCTGGCATGTTCTAAGCTGATGGCAAGAATGATCAGGCCGCTGGCTAATTTATATGAGCAGCTCAGGCGTTTGCCGGGCATAGGCTCAAAAACAGCTATGCGACTGGCCTATCATGTGATTGACATGCCTGCGGAGGATGTGAAACAGCTGGCGGCGGCCTTGAGCGGTGCCAAGGAGCAGATTCACTACTGCAGCCGCTGCTTTAATCTTACTGACAGCGATGTATGCGAGATTTGCCGTGACAGCTCGCGCGACAGCTTTACTATCTGTGTAGTGGAGCAACCGCAGGATATTGCGGCGATGGAGCGCAGTCATGGCTATCACGGACTGTATCACGTGCTGCACGGTGTGCTTTCGCCGCTTGACGGTATCGGTCCGGAAAAGCTGCGTATCAGAGAGCTTCTCTTGCGCCTGCAGCAGGAATCGGTCAGTGAAATTATTATTGCGACCAACTCGGATGTAGAGGGTGAAGCGACTGCTACCTATCTGGCACAGCTGCTGAAGCCTGTAGGAATAACCGTCAGCCGTATTGCTCATGGTCTGCCGATGGGCGGCGATTTGGAGTATGCTGACGAAATAACCTTGTCTAAAGCGCTGGAAAACAGGCGCACAATGTAGAAAGGACCGGCGTTATTTAATATGGAATTTAATGCTATTTTGTCACCGCTTGGTGCCTTCGGGCCGATGATTGGCGGCGTACTGCTGCTTTTGCTGGTAGTAAAGCTGTTGTCGATGCCGTTTAAGCTGGTGTGGAATGGTCTCTGCGGCGCACTGCTGCTGTGGTTCATCAATCTGGTAGGCTCGTTGGCGGGCTTTACCATGAAGATTACGGTTATCAAGGCTTTGATTGCCGGCTTCTTCGGTGTTCCCGGTGCTCTGGCCGTAGTACTGTACGAGCTTTTAGTTAAATAAGATAATTTGCCTTTGCCCCTGCACGTTGCTGCAGGGGTATTTTTATGCGCTTCGACGGGATAATCGTAAATAATATTGTATACAAACCAATAATACTGTATACAATCGGACTTTTCCATGATAAGTTGCTATAATTATCTTAACAGTTTTTTTACTTAAATATCTGGGGGTTGTAAAAATGAACTTATCTACAAAAATTTTAATCGGCCTTGCGCTTGGTATTATTGCAGGCCTGGAGCTGGGTGCTGAAGGTGCCGGCTTCGCCAAGACCTGGATTGGTCCTCTGGGAACAATTTTCATGAACATGATCAAAATGATTATCGTACCGCTGGTATTCTCCAGTCTGGTAATCGGTGTTACCAGCTTGGGTGATATCAAAAAGGTAGGCCGTATCGGTGTTAAAACTGTAGCGTACTATCTGGTAACCACTGCTTTTGCTATCGTTATCGGTTTGGCAATCGGTACCATTATGCAGCCGGGTGTTGGCTTGCATATGGCTGCTGATACTGCGAAGGTTGCTGCTAAGGCTGCTCCGCCTATTTCCAAGGTTATCATTGACATTTTCCCGACTAACCCGCTGGAAGCTATGGTTAAAGCCAACATGCTGCAAATCATCGTTTTCTCTCTCTTCGTTGGTGCCGGTATTACTGTTGTCGGTGAAAAAGCTAACGCTCTGAAGCACACCATTGATGGTCTGGCTGAGGTTTCCTATAAAATCGTCGGCATGATTATGGCTGTTGCTCCGATTGGTGTTTTCGGTTTGATTACTCCGGTAGTTGCATCTAACGGTCCTTCCGTACTGCTGCCGCTGCTGAAGGTTGTTATTGCTGTATATCTTGCTTGCCTCCTGCATGCAGTTCTCGTTTATGGCTCTATGATTAAATTCCTGGCTGGCATGGGCTTTATCCAATTCATTAAGGGTATTGCTCCGGCGTCCTTGATGGCTTTCAGCTCCTGCTCCTCCGGTGGTACTCTGCCGCTGACCATGAGCTGTGCTCAAAAAATGGGCGCTTCCAAAGAGGTTTCCAGCTTCGTTCTGCCGTTGGGCGCAACCATCAACATGGATGGTACTGCTGCTTATCAGGGTGTATGCGCACTGTTCATTGCTCAACTGTACGGCATTGACCTCACTGCTTCCCAATACATGACCATTATCGTTACCGGTACTTTGGCTTCTATCGGTACTGCAGGTGTTCCGGGCGCAGGCTTCATCATGTTGACCATGATTCTGACCAGCCTTGGTCTGCCGCTGGAAGGTTCTGCTCTTATCGCAGGTATCGACCGTATCCTGGATATGCCGCGTACCTCTGTTAACATCACCGGCGATGCTGCTGTAACTCTGCTGGTTGACAAGAGCGAAAAAAAGCATGCAGAAGCTGAAGCTCCTCTGTACTAATTAAAATCTGTCTTTCCCTTGGCGTCAGCTGCATTAGCGGCTGGCGCTTTCCTTTTATGCAGAAACATAATGTTTAAAGTGCAGTTTTCAAGGATTGTTACCTGGATTTTACAGCTTAGTTACATTTGTTGGCAGGAAAAAACTTTTGCTGCGCAGAAATTTATAAATACTATTTAATTTTGCAGGCAAAGGTGTTAAAATAAGGTGTTATTATGAATGAGATGGAAAAATTACAGTATGTATTGTTTGAGCGACTGCACCGTCGTGCTCCTGGCATTGATAAGCTGGACCGCTTGTGGGATGCTGCCGTATTGCTGCCCCTAGTGCGTACTCCCGAAGGCATCAGTGTGCTTTTTGAAGAGCGGGCGCATACGCTGCGCAGTCAGCCGGGTGAAATATGCTTCCCTGGCGGTAAGTACGAATGTGCGGATAACAGCTTCCGCAATACTGCAGTGCGCGAAACCTGCGAGGAGCTTGGCCTGAAGCCTGAGAATATCACCATCTGCGGTGAGCTGGATTGTCTGGTAACGCATAACGGACCGATTATCCACCCCTTTGTTGGTCTGATTGATGATATCAGCAAGATTGCGTACAGCAAAAGCGAGGTAGAGCGCATCTTTACTGTACCACTAAAGGTGCTTTTGGAGCAAAAGCCAAGGCGTGGCTCCGTGCAGCTGGCAGACCATCCCGGTGATGATTTTCCGTTTGACCTGGCGCCGCAGCGCAAGCGTGGCTGGCGCATGAACAAGTCCTATTATGTGTATTTTTACCTGTATGAGGATAAGGTTATCTGGGGCCTGACCGCACGCATGCTGTATGCTTTCCTGTACCGCAGCCGCAAGGAGCTGACGGAATATCTGGCAGAAGAAATTGATTGAGAGGTTATATAAGGATGAAAAGCATTCTCCAGACAAAAATTTTAATAATTGTAACGGCTATCTGTGTAGTAGGCTATATTGCCTTCGGTTATTTCTTTCCGGAAACGGGATTGGATAATCTTGCGCCGACAGACAGGCTGAATCTGAAAAAGAATATCGTTGTTCTGGGCGTTGACGAACGCTCCGATGATGTGGGCCGCAGTGATACGCTTTTTGTCGTAATGTTCGACAGCAGCAACAAAAGCGCTTCCCTGCTTTCGGTACCGCGTGATACACGTGTACGCATTGACGGTCACGGCTGGGATAAGATTAACCATGCCTACGCTTACGGCGGACGTGAGCTGACCCAGAAAACTGTAGAAGAGCTGCTGGGTATCAAAATCAACAATTACGTAATGGTTGATTTTAAAGGCTTTACCGGTCTTGTTGATGCTATCGGCGGTATTGATATCGATGTTGAAAAGGATATGTATTATCATGATACCTGGGACGGCTTTACCGTTGACCTGAAAAAGGGCCGTCAGCATCTGGACGGCAAAACAGCCATCCAATATGTACGCTTCCGTGATGAAGAGGGCGATATCGGCCGTATCCGACGCCAACAGCATTTCCTGATGGCAGTTTACGACAAGATTACCTCTGCTGATATGCTGCTGCATATCCCCGGCCTGGCTAAGCAACTGACCTCTATGGTGAAGACTGATATGCCTCTTGGTGATATGATAGATTTGGGCAGAGCGCTGCATTCCATGGTTAAGGAAAAGGGCCTGTCTATGGCGATGGTTCCTGGTACTCCGAAGTATATCGACGGTATCAGCTATTGGCTACCGGATATTACCGACCTGCGTGAGCTGATGGTCAAGATGCAGGGTGCAACCATGACGGAACACTATAAATCTGCAGCTGAGCTGATGGAGAAGGAATACAATAACGCTGTGGAAAAGGTAGAAAAGGGTGATGACAGCGAGGAAAACAAGGAAGCTGTCAAGGAAGAAAAGGAACTGAAAGCTAAGAAAGAAGAAAAAGCGAAGGAAGAAAAGAAGAAGCAGGCTGATAAAGACAAGGATGCAGGTAAAAATACTGCTTCCCAAGAAGCTTCCTCCGACAGTCGCGGAGTTGTACGTCTTGTTAACTGCAGCGGCAGCAAGACAGCAGGCGCGGAGGCTGCCGCACGCTTGCGCAATGCCGGCTTTGAGGTTATCAGCGGCGGCAGCGGCGAAATAATTGCCAATACTGTTGTTGTTTCTACAACTAATAACGGTGCTGTTGTCAATCGTCTTTCCAATGTTCCCTTTGCGCATCAGATGCGTATCAGCCGTGACGGTGCTGCAGACTGCGATGGCGTAATTATGCTGGGCTCAGACTTCAAATAAGCTGTAAGCGGCCGCAGGTTTGATACTGCGGGCTATGATAATCAATAATGTAATTGTCCACGAATCAGAAGACTTGCCTGAGGTTCGTGGACAATTTAGTCAGCTAACGTAAAAAAAATTACAAAAAACTCTTGCATTTTGTATACAAAGATGGTATACTAAGAGCATCAAAACAGCCCCTCATTTGGCCCTTCTTCGTAAGGGCTTTTTTTTTTTGCCATTTTTAGAAATTTAGTATTTAATTTTGGAAATATTGTCAGTTAGCCATAGTCAATGTAGCAATAGTTTTCAGAATATGGTACAATATAATATAATATGGGAGAAGAACGGATATAACTTATATAGAGAATATTCATAATTAACAGGAGGCTTATATGCACGATGAAATACATGTTGTCGTAGATAGTCTTTCGGCAGCAGACGAAACAGCTTTGAAAGATGATCCCCGTTGTCACATTCTGCGTTTGATTATCCGTCATGGAGATTTGGAATGGCAGGACGGTGACCGTTCCCTGGCAGAATTGTTCGGTATGGTAGACACAACCGGCAAACTGCCGATTACTTCTCAGCCGCCTATCGGTGTGGTAGTGGAGCTTTTCACCAAGCTTGCTCAGGAAGGCAAAAAAGTTATTATGCTGACAGTAGACAGCGTGCTCAGCGGTACCTATCAGACCGCCTGCGTTGCTGCACGTCAGGTAATGGATGATATAAAGGGCGCGGATATCCGTGTAATCGACAGCAAGACTGCTGCCTGCCCTATCAGTGGTATTGCTATGGAAGTACTGAAGCATACAGCTGAAGGCATGGATATCGACGAGGCCGAAAAAATGGCGCGTGAGATGGTTGCGCGTACAGAAACATTTTTCAGTGTAAATACATTAGACTATTTGCAAAAGGGTGGACGCATTGGCGCAGTTGGCGCTTTGATAGGAAGTATTTTTGGTATTCGCCCTATTGTGCACTTAGATAAAGAGGGCAGACTGGAAGTTGCGGATAAGTGCCGTACCCGTAAAAAGGTTATGAAGCGCATGGTTGAGATGGCTGCTGAAAAGGCACCCATTGAAGCAATTTTCGTCGCTCATGCAGAGGCTTTGGCAGATGCAGAGGATTTGAAACAGCAGTTGCAGGGATTGTTCCCGAATGTACCGACTATGCTTACAGGTATCGGCACCGTTTTGGCTGCTCATCTCGGACCTGGTGCTATCGGTGTATTTGTCCGTCGCAAAGCCTGAAAGGAAAGGTGTGGGGTTTAGATGAATAACAGCAAGGTAATTACCGGCAAGCAGCTGAAGGATATGCTGCTGGGTGCTTACCATAGCTTTGAAAAGAATTTTGAAGCTATTAATGATTTAAATGTATTTCCGGTACCGGATGGCGATACCGGTACTAATATGATGCATACTATGGCGTCCGTGGCAAAGGCTATCAGCGCAATGAGCGATGAGGCCGAGGCCGGCGAAATCGGTGCCGCAGCTGCCCGCAGTGCTATTATGGGCGCACGCGGCAATTCCGGCGTAATTTTGTCGCAGCTGCTGCGCGGTATCGGCAAGGGTGTTGCCGGTAAAAAGACGCTGAACAATACAGAAATAGGCAAGGCCTTTCAGTTTGGTATTTTATATGCTTACCGCAGTGTATCCAAACCGGTAGAAGGCACTATCCTGACGGTAGCCCGTGGCATGGCTAAGGGTGCTTATAATGCTGTTCGCGGCAACGTTAGCCTGGAGGAAGTGCTGCTGGAGGCTATCCGCAGCGGCAAGGAAGAGCTTGCCAGAACTCCGGAGCTGCTGCCTGCATTGAAGGCAGCCGGTGTTGTTGATGCCGGCGGTCAGGGCCTGATTGTCTTTTTCGAGGGCTGTCTGGCAGGCCTGCGCGGTCAGGATTGCGAAGTGCTGCCTGTTACACCGCGTGCTAAGGTACAGATTCAGAAGGGTGAGCCGCTTGATTTGGAATACCCTTACTGCACCGAATTTATCGTCAAGGATGCTGATGTTGATAAGCAGACTGTCAGCAAGGCCTTGGAGGGCATGGGCAATTCCATGATTGTGGCAGTGGTAGAAGATATTGTAAAAGTACATATCCATACCAAGCATCCCGGTGATGCGCTCAACATGGCGCAGACTTGGGGAACTCTGCATGATATCAAAGTAGAAAATATGCGCGACCAGCACGAAAACCGTCTCTTTAGCGCTGATGATATTCAGCCGGTGAAGCATGGCGTGGGTGTGCTTACTGTCGCAGCCGGTGACGGCATTGCCAAGATTATGCATGAAATGGGCGCTGCAGAGATTATCAGCGGCGGTCAGAGCATGAATCCTCCGGTAGAAGAGTTTGTAAATGCTATCGAAAACGGTACCTGCGAGCAGTACATTATTCTGCCGAATAATAAAAATATTGTTTTGGCGGCTGAGCAGGTGCGTAAGCTGCTTGGTAATTCCAAGGTAGCCTATGTTCCTACTACCAATATGGCACAGGGTTTGTCCGCACTGCTGCATTTTGATGCAACACGCAGCATGGATGAAAACACTGTTATTATGACCAAGGAAGCCAAGGAAACAGCCAGTGGCAGCATTACCGTAGCTGTACGCGACAGCGTAGTAAACGGTATTTCTATCCATGAGGGCGATTATCTTGGTATCTTAAATGATAAAATTGTTTGCAACGGCAGCAGCATGGAGGAAGTGCTGCAGAAGATGCTGACAGATGGGGATTATGAACTGATCAGCTTATATTATGGTACCGATGTAACCGAAGAGCAGGCTGAAAAGCTGGCAGCTGAAGTGGAAGAGTTGAATGATGAGTGGGAGGTTGAAACCTTTTACGGCGGACAACCGCTGTATCCGATTCTGTTGGCAATGGAGTGATGAATATGCTTACAAGTCAGGAATTAACCAACCTGTTGCGCGAGCGTGGCTATAAGGTCACCCCTCAAAGACTTGCTGTTTATGAAGCCTTGGCTGATGAAACATGGCATCCGAATGCAGAGATGCTGTTTAATAAGCTGCAGCCGAAGTTTCCTGCTATGAGCTTTGCTACAGTGTATAAAACCGTAGAAATTCTGCATGATATCAACGTTATCCAGATTCTGAATACAGGAGAGGACAGCTTCCGTTATGATGCCGATATCAGCGAGCATTATCATCTGCGCTGCTTGAAATGCGGTGCGGTAGACGATGCGCTGATGGATGACGGCGTTAAGCTGCAGCTGACACAGGATGTAGAGAAGCAGAGCGGTTATACTATCAGCCGCCGTCAGTTCTATTTCTTTGGTCTGTGTCCGAAGTGCTCCACGATGCATTAAACTATAAAGAAGTGTACCGATTCTCTAGCTGATTGGTACACTTTTCTTTATATATTTGGTAATTATGTCAGATTTTTGTAGCGTTATTTTTACCAAAATGCCACAATAGCAGTTAGTGAATTTGCTATAATAAAGATGTTATATTGATAGGAGTGAAGGCGTTGTGCTAAACGACTTTCAGATTGTGATGCTGGCCAGTGGCAGCAAGGGAAATGCCGCTTTGATAAGCACAGCAAAGCAACGCTTTTTGGTTGATATAGGTATCAGCTGCAGAGCGTTGACAACGAGAATGAAGGAAATAGGCGTCAGCGTAAACGAGCTGGACGGCGTGTTTATTACACATGAGCATGTCGACCATGTGCGCGGGCTGGCAACATTTTTAAAAAATTATCAGGTGCCTGTATATAGCAGTGCGCTTACCTGGCGTGCAATATTAGCCAAGGACAGCAGTTTGGTGCGCCAGAATTGCCGTCTTATTGATAATAACCGTCTGCTTTGCGGTGATCTGGAGGTGCAAAGCTTCAGTATTCCGCATGATGCCGTTGACCCGCACGGATATATCTTTGCGAGCCGCAGCAACGGCTCCAAGTGTACATATCTTACGGATGCGGGCTTTGTGACCGATACCATCCGTGAGGCGGTTGCCGGCAGCAGTGCTTTGGTGCTCGAAGCCAATCATGATGTGGAAATGCTGAAAAACGGTCCTTATCCGCGTCATCTGAAGCAGCGTATTTTAAGTACGCTGGGACATTTATCCAATGATACCGCCGGACATTTTCTGACGGAGCTCGAACGTCTGCCGGAGCATATCGTGCTGGCGCACCTGAGCGAGCACAATAACCTGCCGCAGCTGGCGCAGGATACGGTGCAGAATATTTTACATGATAATAACCGCCTGCAGGAAACAGAACTTTTTGTGGCTGCTCAGAACAGGGTAGTAGCAGACAGTCCGCTGCCGGCAGTCTTAGATTTAAAATAAGGAGTGGATACAGATGAACAAGAGTATCTGGAAAAAATCGGCCAATATTTTTGTCTGTGGTCTTTTAGGTGCGGCAATTCTGGTTGCTGGCTGCGGCGACAATAAAACCTCCGCCGCAGTACATGAAAAGCCTGCTGCCAAGACTGAGCAACAGCTGAGTGCGGCACGCAATACACCGATTGTAGCAGCCGCCAAGAAGGTTGGTCCTGCTGTCGTAGGTATCACCAACAAGGCTTATGTGCGCGACTTCTTCAACCGCACGCAGCTGATGGAGCGTGGTACAGGCAGCGGCGTTATTTATGACAAGGACGGCTATATTGCAACCAACAACCACGTAGTTGAGGGTGCATCGGAAATCATCGTCAGCCTGCCTGACGGACGTACCGTTAAAGGCAAGGTACTGGGTGCCGATGCTGTAACCGATTTGGCTGTAGTAAAAATTGATGCGGATAACCTTACCGTTGCCACCTTTGGTGACAGCGATACACTGCAGGTCGGAGAACCGGCAATTGCTATCGGCAACCCGCTGGGACTGGAATTCCGCGGCAGTGTAACCGCAGGCGTTATCAGTGCATTGAACCGCAGCATTGAAGTAGGCGAGCGCAAGTTCAATCTGATTCAGACTGATGCGGCAATTAACCCCGGTAATAGCGGCGGTGCTTTGGTAAATGCTGACGGCGAGGTAGTAGGCATTAACAGTGCTAAGGTTGCTGTAAGCGGTGTTGAAGGCATTGGCTTTGCTATTCCTATCAATACAGCTAAACCGATTCTGCAGGAGCTGGCAGAGCGCGGACGTATTGCAAGACCGTATCTGGGTGCTTCGCTGATGGATCAGGAAATTGCTAACCGCTATGGCTTTGAAATCAACCTGCACGGCGGTATCTTCCTCGTTAAGGTTGTTCCCGGCAGTCCGGCAGCGAAGGCTGATATCCGCCCCGGCGATATTCTCCTGAGCTTTAACGGCAACAAGGTAAAGACTGCGCTTGACCTGCGCACTGCTCTGTCTAAATGCAAGGTAGGCGACAGAGCCGAAGTAACTATTATGCGTAACGGTCAGAGAGAAAGCAGAACTGTGGTATTGGAAGAGGTTCCGAAGGATTACGGCAATTGAAGATAACAATAGCCTGTGTAGGTAAAATTAAGGAAAAATATCTTACTGCGGGGATAGAGGAGTTTAGCAAAAGGCTGACGCCCTTCTGCAAGCTGGAAACGCTGGCGATTAACGAAGAGCGTATGCCTGACAATCCTTCCCCCGCAGAAAAGCAGCAGGTGCTGGAGCGTGAAACGCAACGCCTGCTGGCAATTATACCGGCAAATTCCTATGTAATTTTGCTGGATGTCATCGGCAAGCAGCTGAGCAGCCCGGATTTGGCGGCAAAGCTAGATGAGCTGGCGCTTGCCGGCAACAGCCATATCACCTTCGTGATTGGCGGTGCCTTTGGCTATACTGATGCATTGCGTAAGCGTGCCGATTTGGCGCTGAGCTTTTCTAAAATGACCTTTACGCATCAGATGATACGTTTATTGCTGATTGAGCAGATTTACCGTGCTTTTAAAATCAGCAGAGGCGAAAAGTATCATTGGTAAGTTAAGCTGAATAAGCAGTAAAAAAGAGTCGTGCGAAGGCACGGCTCTTTTTCGTTGCAACAGAAATGAAACGTAAAAATTTGCGTTTCATTTGCGTATTGGTTTTGAAACGGAAATAAAGAAAAAGTGCAACGTAAATTTTACGCTACACTTTTCTACTTTCTCTTATGCATTTGGGGAAATGTATAAGCTTAGAAGTTATCCATATGTACTTCAAAGAAACCTTGCGGATGAGCGCAGACAGGGCAAACTTCCGGAGCGCTGGGGCCGACTACAATATGACCACAGTTGCGGCATTCCCAAATGGTCAGGCCGCTGTCTTTGCTGAAAACCTTCATTTCTTCGATGTTTTGTAAGAGTTTACGATAGCGTTCTTCATGACGTTTTTCGATAGCTGCAACACCGCGCATTTTTGCTGCGATTTCAGGGAAACCTTCTTCCTCAGCTTCTTGTGCCATTTTTACATACATATCGGTCCATTCATGGTTTTCGCCTTCAGCTGCTGCTAAAAGGTTAGCTGCAGTATCGCCTAACTGGTCTAATTCCTTGAACCACATATAAGCGTGAGCTTTTTCATTATTAGCGGTTTTCTCAAATAATTCAGCGATTTGATCATAGCCTGCTTTGCGGGCTACAATACCAAACCAGGTGTATTTGTTGCGTGCCATGGATTCGCCAGCAAATGCCTCCAACAGGTTCTTTTCGGTTTTGGTGCCTTTTAATGATTTCATATTATTCCCCCTTACTTCTGGCAAACTTATTTTAGAGCGGTATAAAAATATTGTTTCGCTTTATATCTGCCTGTTTATATTCTATCATATAGAGTCAGTGTTAACAATGTATATATAAAGAAAATATTAATCATGCTTAAAAAGGTTTTGCTGACAACTGGTAAAATTATTACTCATTCAGAACGAGTATAATAAAAGAGCATCAGTTGCTACAATTATTGTAGCAACTGATGCTTTTAATTTGCAGGGTATTATACGATTGTGCCGCCGCCGACAACTACGTCACCGTCATACATGACCACGGACTGGCCTTTGGTAATAGCGCGCTGAGGCTCATCAAAAACAAGCTGCAGGGTATCTGCGTCAGGCTGGGTAACGGTTGCCCATTGCTCCTGCTGGTGGTAGCGGATGCGTGCTTTTACGCGGCGCGGTTCGGTGATAGCGTCGCAGTCAATGAGGTTGATATTCTTAGCCGTAACATTTTTGGTGAACAGTCCCTCGTTTGTTGTAAGAATAACTGCATTGTTTTTGGTGTCAATCTCTTTAACGTACATAGGCTGCGGCAGCGCCAAGCCCAGGCCTTTGCGCTGGCCTACGGTGTAATGGATAATACCCTTGTGTCTGCCAAGCACGTTGCCTGCCTCGTCTACAAAGTTGCCGGGCTTAAATTTTCTGCCCAGGCGTGCTTCGATAAAATCAGCGTAGGTGCCGGTCTGGATAAAGCAGATATCCTGACTGTCATGCTTTTGAGCGTTGACGAAGCCATGCTTTTCGGCAATTTCGCGCACCTGTGTCTTATGCAGGCCTCCGAGAGGGAACATAGCGTGTGCCAACTGCTCCTGTGTGAGCGAATAAAGCACATAGCTCTGATCCTTCAAGGGATCAACTGCCTTGCGCAGAAGATAGCGTCCCTTGGCTTCATCATAGCTGATTTGCGCATAGTGGCCGGTGACAACGTAATCACAGCCAAGCTCCTGTGCGCGCACGAAGAGCTGGTCGAATTTCAGATAACGGTTGCAGTCAATGCAAGGGTTAGGTGTTCTGCCGTTAACGTAAGCATCAACGAAACGGTCGATAACGTCGCGTTCAAAGCGGTCGGTAAAGTTGAAAACGTAGTAAGGCATGCCAAGGCCGGTTGCTACGCTGCGGGCATCTGCTACATCGTCAATGGAGCAGCAGCTGTTGGCTTTGGAAACACCGATATCCTCGTTGGCAAAAAGCTTCATGGTTACGCCGGTGCATTCGTAGCCCTGCTCCAGCATCATCAATGCGGAAACGCTGGAATCAACGCCGCCGCTCATGGCGATTAGTGCTTTCTTGTTCATAATTTTTCTCCTTCTGATTTATCTAAAGTGCGGCGTACATCGCCTCTGTCGGTTACTATGTTATAGCCTGCTATTTTTACGCGTGCCTCCAGACAGCCACGGCATTGGGCTGCCTCTTCGCCAGTGCAGATTTTGTTGGCGTACAGCTCATATTTTTTGCGCACGCTTACCGGTGAAAGGTTGGGCATCACGACGTTGCCGCCGGCCTGGAGTCCTAGCTCGCGGCCATTGGGATGGATGGTGCCGAGCGCTGTTGTCGATGGCAGCAGTGCGTAAGGGAAGAGCAGTCGCAGGATAGACAGCAGTCGCAACGTCTGCTCTAAAGTACCGCTTGCCATATCCTTAAACGGCGTGTGCTCATGCGTAATGTAAGGACCTATGCCAATCATATCAGGCTGCAGCTTTTGCAGAAAGCGCAGGTCGCTGACAAGGTTTTGTGGTGTCTGGTAGGGGGAGCCTACCATGAAGCCGGAACCAACCTGATAACCGATTTCCTTGAGGTCAAACAGGCAGCGCTTGCGGTTTTCCAGGCTCATGCAGTCTGGATGCAGCTTGGCGTAATGCTCTACGTCTGCAGTTTCGTGGCGTAGCAGATAACGGTTGGCGCCTGCATCGAAGTAGGCCTGATAGCTGGCACTGCTTTTTTCGCCAATGGACAATGTAATGGCGCAGTCGGGATGCTGCTTGCGGATGGCGCTGACGATGGCGCAGATTTTGTCATCCGTATAATACGCATCCTCGCCACCCTGCAGCACGAAGGTGCGGAAGCCGAGCCTATAGCCTTCGGCGCAGCAGGCCAGGATTTCTTCCTGTGTCAGACGGTAGCGTTCCGCGAGGCTGTTGCCGGCGCGGATACCGCAGTAGTAGCAGTTGTTTTTGCAGTAATTGGTGAATTCAATCAGACCACGGATATAGACCTTGTCGCCGTAATATTTACGGCGGAGTTTATCCGCTTTGCAGGCGAGCAGGTTGTTGATGTCAGGTTCGGTGCTTGTTATCAGCGTCAACAGCTCTGCGTCGCTCAGATTGTGCTCACAGGCGAGCTTATTTATTAAATTGGCAGCTGTTGACAGCATAATTTTACCTCCGTAAGCGGTTTACCGCTTCTGTAACCTTAGTTATAATTGTTTGGACTTCGTCAATTGTATTGTATTCGCACAGCGAAAAGCGCAGGGCGCTTTGAGCCATTTCGTGGCTCAGGCCGAGGGCGAGAAGTACATGACTGGGCTCTAGCGAGCCTGCGGAGCAGGCAGAGCCGGACGAGCAGCAGATACCTTCGTTGGAAAGCAGCGAAAGCAGTGTTTCGCCGTTTACTCCCAGGAAACTGTAGTTGACAGTACCGGGCAGGCAATGCTCACGGCTGCCGTTGAAACCGGCGCCGTCAATTTTATCTAAGCCGTTACGCAGAGCATCGCGCAGACCTTTGATATAAGCAGTATTTTGCTGCATATTTTCCTGTGCATCTTTAAGCGCTGCGGTAAGTCCGATGATGCCGGGAAGGTTTTCGGTACCGGCACGCTTGCCGCGCTCCTGACCGCCGCCGCGGATAAGACTTGTAAGTTGAATATTGCTCTTGGCGAATAAAAGGCCGATTCCCTTCGGTCCATGGAATTTGTGCGCGGAAAGCGAAAGCATATCGATGTTATCGCGCTGTACGTCGATAGCAAGATGGCCTGCGGCCTGCACGGCGTCGGTATGGAAAAGCACGCCGCGCTTGCGGCAGAGAGCACCGATTTCGCGTATAGGCTGGATGGCGCCTGTTTCGTTGTTGGCGTACATGACGGAAACAAGACAGGTGGTATCTGTAATAGCTTCTGCTACCTGCGTGGCGGTGACGATGCCGTCAGCCTGCGGACGCAGCAGTGTTACGGTAAAGCCTTCCGCTTGCAAAGCTTCGAGCGTGTGCAAAATAGCATGATGCTCCATGGCAGTGGAAACGATATGGCATTTGCCCTGCTTTTTGCCAATAGCTGCGGCGCTGATAAGCGCCTGGTTATCTGCTTCGCTGCCGCCGGAGGTAAAAAAAACTTCCTTCGGCGCACAGTTAAGTACCTGTGCCACCTGCTGCCGTGCGCTAAACAAAGCTGCTGCACTGCGCTGACCTAAAAGGTGCACGCTGGAAGCATTGGCATATATTTCCTGAAGATAGGGCAGCATTGCTTTAACGGCAACGTCGCTCATTTTTGTTGTAGCTGCATTATCTGCATAGATAAATTGCTTCATAATAGTAGAACATTCTCCTTCAATAGCGGAAATCCTGCTTTTACTTTTCTATTATACGCTTACCGGCGTGAGATTTACAGAGTCAGCGTATTTTTGTTGCGTATTTTGAGTAAAATTCAATTCCTACTGTATTAATATGTTTCATATGGTACATTACAGAGCTTTTTTTGTCAAGAGAAGAAAATTTTAATTCTTTTTGTTGACAGTAAGAAAAAAAGCAGTATAATAATACCTATAAATTAACTATGATTACTAGAGATTACAAAACAGAGAAAATGAGGGATTTTGCCGATGAGGAGCTTACATTTTAATACACGATGTTGACTTTGGTTATTTGTTGATATAAAGAAAAAATCGAACGAAGAAAATTACTGATATAGAAAGATAAAGGAGCGATTTATTATGGCAATTTATACTAGCATTACTGATTTGATTGGTGGCACTCCGCTGCTGGAGCTGAAAAACTACGAAGCTGAAAACAAGCTGGAAGCAAAGATTCTGGGCAAGCTGGAATATTTCAATCCCGCCGGCAGCGTCAAAGATAGAATTGCCAAAGCAATGATTGATGATGCAGAGGCTAAGGGTGTTCTTAAGCCGGGGGCTACTATTATTGAGCCCACCAGCGGCAACACCGGTATCGGTCTGGCATCCGTAGCTGCTGCCCGCGGTTACAAAATTATTTTGACTATGCCTGAAACCATGAGTGTTGAACGCCGCAATCTGCTGAAGGCTTATGGCGCACAGCTGGTACTGACTGACAGTGCTAAGGGTATGAAAGGTGCGATTGCCAAAGCTCAGGAGCTGGCAGAAAGCACTCCGAACAGCTTTATCCCCAGCCAGTTCACCAATCCTGCTAACCCTGCAACTCACAGAGCATCTACCGGTCCGGAAATCTGGCAGGATACCGAAGGTAAGGTTGATATCTTTGTTGCCGGCGTAGGTACCGGCGGTACTCTTTCCGGTGTAGGCGGATACCTGAAATCCCAAAATCCCAATGTGAAGGTTGTTGCTGTAGAGCCTGCAGGTTCTCCGGTACTTTCCAAAGGTGTTGCCGGTCCGCATAAAATTCAGGGCATTGGCGCAGGTTTTGTACCTGACACTTTGGATACCAAGATATATGATGAAATCATCGCTGTTAAAAACGAGGATGCCTTCAAAACCGGTCGTGCTATTGCCCATAAGGAGGGCGTGCTCATAGGCATTTCCTCCGGTGCTGCTGTATATGCGGCAACTGTGCTGGCAAAACGTCCGGAAAACAAGGGCAAGGTTATCGTAGCGCTGCTGCCTGATACTGGCGAGCGTTATCTCTCCACTCCGTTATTTGCTGAATAAGCAGATAAAATACATATCACATCCCATTTCCTAACCAAAAGAAAGCAGTCTGCGCGGACTGCTTTCTTTAATTTAGAGCGCAAAAAACCGCCGGCGTTATGTAACCGGCGGTTAAGCATTAAATCGAATAATTATCAATGCTGCGAGCTTTATAGTTGTCGAGAATATCCTGCAGGGTGATATTGTCCAGATAGTCTGCAATAACCTTGTTCAGTCCCTGCCACAGCGGCAAGGTAATGCAATCGTTGCGGCGTTCACAGCCTACAGGGTTAAAGTCCAGACACGCTACCGGTGTAAGGTTGCCTTCTGTAAGGCGCAGAATGCTGCCGACAGTATATTCACGCGGTGCGTTTACCAGACGATAACCGCCCTGAAAGCCACGGTTGGCCTGCAGGAAGTTGGATTTATTCAGAATAGGCACAATCTGCTCCAGATATTTTTTGGAAATGTTTTGTCTTGCCGCAATGTCCTTGAGGGCAACAAAGCCGTCCTGCTGATGCTCTGCCAAATCCAGCATCATGCGCAAGGCATAGCGTCCTTTTGTTGATATTTTCATTGATTCTCCACCTTTGAGTTAAACTCGGTAATTATCTATAAACCTACTTAAATTATATGCTATTATGGATAATAAGTCAAATCGAGAAGGCTGGGGGAGTGGAATAATAAGCAGCAGGCGGAGATGTTTATGGATAGGCAGATTTTTATAAAGAGAATGCACAGCTTTTATCCACTAATCCACAAAAGTTATGCACACTGTGGATAAGTTTTGTGAAAAACTGGGGATAAGTGGGAAATTATCGGGATAAATCCACCTGGAGAAGTGAATAACTTAATTTTAAAAAATCATTTTTACATAACACTTACATGATATCTCAAATAGTGCTATAATCACTAGCTAATACGTGATTGGGAGGAAATAGTCTTGGAACATAAAAATATTTATCAACTTGTTCTCGCAGGCGTATTGTGCACTATAGGTTTGGTTGTACCTATGGTTATGCCGAAGGTGATTATCGGACCGATGTCCTTTACTTTGGGTGCACATGTGGCAATTTTTTTGGCAATGTTTATTTCGCCTAAGGTGGCAGCTGCTGTCTGCCTTGGTACAACGATGGGCTTTTTCGTAACCACACCCCTGATTATCGCTGCGCGTGCAGCAACCCATATCATTTTCGCTCTAGTCGGTGCTTTCATTATTAAGCGCTATCCGAATATTATGGAGAGCTTCGTGGCCGGTATCGGTCTGAATCTGGGACTTGCTGTATTGCATGCTCTGGGTGAGGTGCTTGTGGTAGCGCCTTTCTTCTTCAGCGGTTATATGTTTACGCCAGAGCAGCTGTCCAATGGCTTTATAATGAGCGTTATCGTGCTGGTGGGTGCGGGTACCGTTTTGCATTCGGTTATGGATTGCAGTATTTCCGTGCTGCTGTGGAAATTTGTCAGAGCAGCAGTACCTTCTATTAAACTGATTCGTGGCTAAGATGAGATTTTAAAATTTAAAACTAAAAGCGTGCAGGCTTAAGGCTGACGGATGTCAGCTTGTGCAAGCCTGCACGCTTATTTTTTATAATGCTTTAGCTGTTATTTTCTTGCTTTGGCAACCTCAGCAAAGGCAACTTCCGCAGCATCAATAGTCTTTTGCAAATCCTCGGGACTGTGAGCAACGGAAACGAAGTTTGTTTCGAACTGGGAAGGAGGCAGATAGATGCCCTGCTCCAGCATGGAGTGGAAGTAGATTTTGAATGCTTCCAGATCGCTGGCTGCAGCACTGTCAAAATCAGTTACCGGTTTATCGCTGAAGAAAACGGTGAACATGCTGCCGAGGCGATGAATCTGTACAGGTACACCGGCCTTAGCTGCTGCCTTTTCCAAGCCACCGGTCAGAATAGCGCAAAGGCTTTCTGCGCGGTTGCAGACGTCGTTCTGCTCCATGTAGGTGAGCGCAGCAATGCCTGCGGCCATTGCCAGCGGATTACCGCTTAAGGTGCCTGCCTGATACATCGGGCCTGCAGGAGAAACCATCTGCATGATTTCACGCTTGCCGCCGTAAGCAGCAACGGGCAGACCGCCGCCGATTACCTTGCCGAGGCAGGTGATATCGGGGTCAATGTCATAGAGGGACTGGCTGCCGCCCTGAGCGCTGCGGAAGCCGCTCATAACCTCATCACAGATAAGGAGAGCACCATACTTTTTAGTGATCGCACGCACGCCTTCCAGGAAGCCATCGTGCGGAAGTACAAGGCCCATGTTGCCCGGAGTAGGCTCCATGATAACGCAGGCGATTTCTTCGCCGCGTTCGGCAAAAACCTTTTCCAGAGCAGGCAGGTCGTTGAACGGTACGGTAATAGTGGTTGCTGCTACTGCCTTGGGTACGCCCGGGCTGTCAGGTACGCCGAAGGTAGCTCCGCCGCTGCCTGCTTTAACAAGCAGGCTGTCATGGTGACCATGGTAGCAGCCGATGAATTTGATGATGCAGTCACGGCCGGTGTAGGCGCGTGCTAAGCGCAGAGCGCTCATGGTTGCTTCGGTACCGCTGTTGACCATGCGGACCATATCCATAGACGGAACGAGGCGGCAGATTAATTTGGCCAGCTCGGTTTCGGCAACAGTCGGAGCACCGTAGGAGGTGCCCTTTTCAGCAGCAGCCTTGATAGCGTCGGTTACGCAGTCGGGTACATGGCCCATGAGCAGCGGACCGTAGGACATAACGTAATCGATGTATTCGTTACCGTCGATGTCATAGATTTTGCTGCCCTTGCCACCGGAGATGAACGGCGGTACACCGCCGACACTGCGGAAGGAGCGCACGGGGCTGTTAACACCGCCGGGGATATATTGGCGTGCTTCCTCAAAAGCAGCCTGAGATTTTGTATGTTCCATTGTTATATCTCCTTATTTGCCTTGCAGCCATTTTGCTACATCAAGCGCATGGTAGGTAATAATCATTTTGGCACCGGCACGTTTGAAGCCCAGCATGGTTTCCATAACGATACGTTTTTCGTCAATCCAGCCTTTTTCAGCTGCAGCTTTAACCATAGCGTATTCACCGCTGACATTATAAACACACAGCGGACGGTTGAAGGTTTCGTGTACACGCTGTACAACGTCGAGGAAGGCCAGAGCCGGTTTAACCATGACGATGTCTGCGCCTTCTTCAATATCCAGAGCAACCTCGCGCAGAGCCTCGTCACTGTTGGCGGGGTCCATCTGGTAGCCTTTGCGGTCGCCTGCGGACGGAGCAGAGTCTGCTGCGGCGCGGAAGGGACCGTAGTATGCGGAAGCAAATTTTGCGGAATAAGCCATGATAGGAATATGGTTGAAGCCTGCTGCATCCAGTGCTTCGCGGATAGCCTTAACATAACCGTCCATCATGTTGGAGGGAGCAATCATGTCAGCACCGGCCTGAGCGTGGGATACGGCAACCTTAGCTAGCAGCGGCAAGGTTTCATCGTTGTTGACGGTGCAGCCGTTTTGCAGTACGCCGCAATGACCATGTTCGGTGTATTCGCACAGGCAGACGTCGGTAATGATAACCAGCTCGGGGTATTTTGCTTTAATCAGCTTGCAGGCTTGCTGTACAGGCTCGTTCATATCCCAGCCGCTGCTGCCGACAGCATCCTTGTAGGACGGTACGCCGAAGAGCAGGACAGCGGGAATACCCAGCTCAACAACCTCGTCAACGCATTCCATAACGCGGTCGAGGGACCAGTGGTAGTTGCCGGGCAGAGATTCGATTTCATGTTTAACGTTTTCGCCGGGAACGACGAAAAGCGGATAGATTAAGTCCTTTACGGAAACCTCGGTTTCACGGATCATTGCACGCAGATTTTCAGTAGCGCGTGTGCGGCGCGGACGGTATACAGGAAAACCGGTAATACTCATCTTGATACACTTCCTTATTTATTATAAAAATTTGTGATAGCGGTCATGAGGCCGTCGATTGTATATTCAGCGGCATTGATAGCCGGAGTATAGCCATGCTTTTTCAGGGTATCGGCAGTAACAGGGCCGATAGCAGCCAGAGCAGCCTTGTTCAGCAGTTCCTTCTTATCGCCGAGAACCTCCAGCAGGTTGGTTACGGTGCTGCTGCTGGTGAAGGTTACGATGCTTGCTTCGCCGCTTTCGAGAGCTTTGATAAGCTCATCCTTGTTTTCGCAGTCGGCAACGGTTTCGTAAGCAGTTACGACGTCAACGATGGCGCCGATTTTGCGCAGGGATTCGGGCAATACTTCGCGTGCAACCTTAGCGCGTGCCAGCAGAATTTTGTCACCGGCGGTGATTTCGCCAGCCAGTGCTTCAGCCAGCTCTTCTGCTTTGTATGCGGAAGGAATGAGGTCGGCGGTGAGGCCGTGCTCTGCCAGAGCCTTGGCGGTGGCGCTGCCGATAGCGGCAAGCTTAACGTTAGCCAGGGCGCGTGCGTCCTTCTTAGCTGCGCCCAGACGCTCGAAGAAGTAATCTACGCCGTTAGCGCTGGTGAAGACAAGCCATTTGTAGTCATTGATATTGGCAATAGCGTTGTCCAGCGGAGCGTAATCTGCTGCCGGAACGATTTTGATTGCCGGAGCTTCGATAACCTTGGCACCCTGTGCTTCCAGCTTTTTGGTGAGAGCGCTTGCTTGTGCACGTGCGCGGGTAACGATAACGGTTTTGCCGAAGAGGGGTTTGTTATCAAACCATTGCAGCTGCTCACGCAGACGTACAACCTCGCCAACGAGGAAGATAGCAGGCGGCTTCATGCCGGTTGCTTTAACGTCAGCGGCAGCTTTGCCAAGGGTGGTAATCAGTGTGCGCTGTTCGGGATGAGTGCCCCAGCGGATAACGGCAGCCGGGCAGTCGGCGCTGCGGCCGTTAGCGATGAGTTCACGGCTGATTTTTTCGATGTTTTCTACACCCATGAGGAAAACGAGGGTATCAACAGAGGTTGCCAGACCCTTCCAATGGATGGTGGATTCGCCTTTAGTAGGATCTTCGTGGCCGGTAATAACGGCAAAGGAGGTTGCTACATGACGATGGGTAACAGGGATACCGGCATATTCGGCAACAGCAATAGCACTGGTTACGCCGGGAACGAACTCAAACGGCAGGCCTGCTTCACGCAGTTCGATGGCTTCTTCGCCGCCGCGGCCGAATACAAAGGGGTCGCCGCCCTTCAAACGTGCTACAACCTTACCTTCGGCAGCCAGTTTTACCAGCAGCTTGTTGATATCGGGCTGGCGCATGGTGTGGTTGGCGCTGGCTTTGCCAACGTAAACCATTTCTGCGTCCTTGCGGGCGAAGGCCAGAATACGCGGATCTGCCAGACGGTCATAAACAACAGCGTCTGCAGTCTGCAGGCATTCCTTGGCTTTGAGTCCCAAAAGTCCCGGGTCGCCGGGGCCTGCACCGATTAAATATACTTTACCTTGTTTTGTCATGATGTCACTCTCCTTAAAGAATAGAGGCCAGAATTTCCTGGCCGCCGGCAGCCAGCATTTTTTTGCCAAGCTGTTGACCGAGGCTGACAGCATCATCAGCCTTACCGTTTATTGTATCACGCAGAATAGTGCTGCCGTCCAAGGCAGCAATGATTGCTTCAATGCGAATGTTTTCACCTTCAACGTCGGCATGTACGCCGATAGGAACCTGACAGCCGCCTTCCAGTAAGCCCAAGAAGGCACGCTCGGCATCGGTAGCCTGTTTGGTGTTCAGGTCGTTTAGGAAGCTCAGCATATCGCGTACTTCTTTATCCGCGGTACGCGCTTCGATTGCCAATGCGCCCTGGCCTACAGCCGGCAGGCAGACATCAGCAGGAATCAGGCTGGAGATACGGTCGCCGTGACCCAGACGCTCTAAGCCTGCAGCGGCCAGAATAATAGCATCGTACAGTCCCTCGTCCAGCTTACGCAGACGGGTATCAACGTTGCCGCGCAGGTCACGGATTTCCAGATCCGGACGCTTAGCTAACAGTTGTGCCTTGCGGCGCAGGCTGCTGGTGCCGACTACAGCGCCGAGCGGCAGTTCTTCGAAGCTGCCATATTTGTTGCTGACAAAAGCATCGCCGACGTTGGCACGCTCGGTAATTGCTGTCAGGCACAGGCCTTCCGGCAGAACGGTAGGCATATCCTTCAGACTATGTACTGCCAAATCAATAGTACCATCTAAAAGATCCTCTTCAATTTCCTTGGTAAATAAACCCTTGCCGCCGATTTGCGCCAAGGGTACGTCTAAAATACGGTCGCCTTTGGTGACAATTTTTTTCAGTACAACCTCACATTCAGGGTATTGCTTGCGCAGTAAGGCTGCAATATGATTGCTTTGCCAAAGCGCTAAAAGACTTTGTCTAGTCCCAATCGTCAATTTTGCTTTCATCACCAAACTCCTCTCCGGTTTCGTTTAATAAAAATAAATCACACATCATCTTTTTATAGCGTTCTTCCTCTGCGGTGCCTGCTACAGCATTCATAGCCTTCATAGGCTCGCGCAGAAATTTATGCTCCAGACGTTGGGTCATCAGGTCAATAATGCGCTTTTCATGGTCGGTAAGCTCTGGCATTTTAATAAAGGCCTTCTTCAAAACCTTCTGGCGCAGGAAATTCATTTTATCATGCAGCTGTACCATAACAGGGCGCATGGTGTAATAACGCAGACGCTCCTTGAGGGCACCAATCTCTTCGCTGATAATCTGTTCGGCAACGTGAGCTTCTTTTTCACGGAAGTTTTTATTGGTATCAACAACGCCTTCCAAATCGTCAATGTTATAAATGGTTACGCCGTCAACATCGGCAAGTCTTGGATCGACGTCACGCGGAACGGCAATATCAATCAGAATCAGCGGCCTGCCGTTGCGCTTGGGCAGCAGAGGTCCCAAATTTTCTACGGTAAGCACGTAATGCGGCGCACCGGTAGAGGTAATGATAATATCGGCATCAGCGGCATGCTCGAACATGGCACGGTAGGGAATGGCTGTACCATGGAATTTGTCTGCCAAATCCTGAGCTCTTTCATAGTGACGGTTGCTGACGCAGATGGTTTGCGCGCCCTTGTCTAACAGATGCTGTGCGGTGAGCTCGCTCATATGACCGGCACCGACTACCAAAATCTGTGACTTGCTCAGGTCGCCTAAAATTTTGATGGCCAAGTCAACAGCGGCACTGGAAACAGATACGCTGCTGTAAGCAATTTTTGTTTCGGTACGCACACGTTTGCCGACAGCAATTGCCTTATTCATGATGGTATTGAGAATTGTATCTGTCATACCGTTATTGCGGGCAATCTGATAAGCATTTTTAATCTGGCTGAGAATCTGGCCTTCGCCGACAATCAGGGAGTCCAGACTGGAGGCTACACGGAACAGATGCTTGACGCAATTTGTTCCGTTCAGATTGTAAAAATAATCGCTTTGGTAATGTTCACCTGCTAAATGCTTGAGCAATGATTTGATAAAAGGAATTGCTTCATGCGGATTTTCGATAACCATGTACAGCTCTGTGCGGTTGCAGGTGGAAAGCAGCATGGCTTCGGGAATATTATCGTAATTGCGCAGGCGGCGCAGAATACTTGCCACCCTGTCATTGGAAAAATTAAAACGTTCACGGATCTCAACGGGGGCGGTCCTGTGATTGAGTCCTAAAACTGTTAACTGCATCTAATACCTTCTCCTTTGCTTGAGCAGCCTTACCTGCCATAACTAAATTTAGTAAATCCTGTTTCAAAACACTGCGCCAGAATTGCGTCCGTTTCTGCGGCGTACTTTCGATGTTTTTGACAGCTTCACGCTGCAGCAGCAGAAAGCTGTTGAAGTCAGCCAGTTCGGGTGTCAGAATGTGTTCCAACTGTTTTTTCAGCAGACGTGTAAAAGCAGGCATGCCGCCTGTTGCCAACGCAATAGTAATATCACCTTCGCTGATGGCTGAGGGGACAGTGAAATTGCTCAGCTCAGGTTCGGTAATATTATTGACGAGGCAGGGAGCAGCCTCTGAAATCTGCCTGTTTACAGCCTTATTATCTGTGGCGGCAATAACCACAAATGCATTCTGCAGATATTCCGGTTTGTAGTAATTCTTGATAAGCGTACAGCTCTGTGCTGAGGCGAGCGTTTGCACTTCGTCACAGAAAAGCGGGGCAACAACCGTTACTTTGGCACCTGCATCCAGCAGCGTTGACAGCTTGCGGGCAGCAACAGTACCGCCGCCGATGATTACGCAATTTTTGCCTGCTACACGCAGCATAGCAGGATAATGAAAATTAGTTTTAATAAGCATATAATTAACCACCTATAGGAACGTGATAATGAGTGTCATTAAATATGTTTCCTAACCTTTATATAATATCATATCTGACGCAATTTATAAAGATATTGAAGGCTTTTTAAGTGTGAAAAACATAAGAAAGTGCCTGAAATAAGAAGATTGGCGGAATGATTCAAAAAAACGCTGAAAATGTTTGTTGAAAACTAAAAACTCCCGCTGTAATCCGATAAGATTGCTCAGCGGGAGCCTTATTAAGTCTTATTAATTTTTATTGGTTAATTATTTGCCGAAATATCTTTTCAGCAGGCCTGCGAAAGCTTTGCCGTGGCGAGCTTCGTCACGAGCCATTTCATGAACGGTGTCATGGATAGCATCCAGGTTCAGAGTCTTAGCACGTTTTGCCAGGTCGGTTTTGCCTGCGGTTGCACCGTTTTCAGCTTCTACACGCATTTCCAGGTTCTTTTTGGTGGAGTCAGTTACAACTTCGCCCAACAGTTCTGCGAATTTAGCAGCATGTTCAGCTTCTTCGAAAGCAGCTTTTTCCCAGTACAGGCCGATTTCCGGATAGCCTTCGCGGAAAGCTACGCGGCTCATTGCCAGATACATACCAACTTCGGAGCATTCGCCGTTGAAGTTAGCGCGCAGGTCAGCTTTGATATCTTCAGGAACGTCGGAAGCGATGCCTACAACGTGCTCAGCAGCCCAGCCCATTTCAGCAGCCATTTCCTGGAATTTGGAAGCGGGAGCGCCGCATTGCGGGCATTTTGCCGGAGCAGCTTCGCCTTCATATACATAACCACATACTTGACATACAAATTTTTTCATATTAGTTCCCTCCATGTTTTTATATTGCATTGCTTAATTTTATTTTTGACTTGCACAGCTTGTGTGCCCTTGACACTTATATAATAACACAGGTCGGCGCAATTGTCAATAATAATTATCCGTTAGTTTTTATTTTAATTTAGTTAGCCATAGCTGACAAATTAAAATTTGAGAGTTAAGCCGAGGTTAACGCCTTTAGCCTTCATGTCGAGGTTTTCGCCGAAAGCATCATCGAATGTCTGATTATAGTAAGAAGCGTTAACTTCCAGGTTGTTCAGAATAGGCTTGCTGATGCCGATTTCATAGCCGCTGTTTCTGTTGCCGTAGCCCACATTTCCCCAAACAGTGAAGAGTGCGGGAATGTCATAGGCAGCCTGCAGACCTACTTGACCTGAGTTTTTGGTTTTGCCGCCTAAGTCACCGGAGGTATCAGCGTTCAGATAACCTGCGTAAGCGGAAATATCCGGCAGAACTTTATACATAATATTGAATTGTTGGGCGCGGGTTTTGGCTTCGTCTGCTTTGTAATTATTCCATTTGTAGTTTAAAGCAGTTTTTTTGCCGATGCCGACAGTTGCGCCAAGATAGGTGCTGTTGGATTTGCTGAATTTATAGTTGTCACCTTTAAGACTGGATGGCAGAGTAATGCCTGCATCAATAGCAACCTTGCCTGCGTCATAATTCTTCAGCGGAGAAGCATAGGCGCTCAGGCTGCAGGTGGTTGCAAGGCAGATTGCTGCACCGAAAGCTAATAAAGCATGTGTGGATTTCATTTTGCATCGCTCCTTTTACAACATAATTTTGATCTTAACTTAATTTTAGCATATAAAGACAGTTATGCAAGCAAAAAGCAGTGATGTGTTTATGACAAATGTGTTAAAAGTACTTGTAAAATCACGCGGAAAAGAGGATAATTATAATGTATATCTATCTATAAACAAGGGGATTTTATGAGCGCAGATTCTAAAGCTTCGAATAGCAAATTTTTAAAGGGAACCTTAATCCTTACGGCCTCCAGTATTGTGGTCAAGGTTATCGGTTCTCTGAACTGGATTATTTTATCACGTGTATTGGGTGGCGAAGGTATCGGTCTGTATCAGATGGGCTTTCCAATCTATCTGATGGCAATAACCGTATCAAGTGCCGGTGTACCGGTGGCAATATCTATTATTACCTCCGAAAAATTGGCGAATAAGGATTATCGCGGTGCCAAGCGAGTCTTTAATGTTTCGCTGCGAGTGCTGCTGTTGACGGGCCTTTTGTTTTCGTCATCACTGTTTTTCGGTGCGGACTGGCTGGTTAATAACCATATCATCCGCGACAGCCGTGCGTATTATTCTATTATCGCTCTGGCACCGGCGGTTTTCTTTGTAACCTTTCTGGCAAGCTTCCGCGGTTATCTGCAGGGCTGGCAGATTATGACGCCGACGGCGGTCAGTGAGATTGTCGAGCAGCTGACACGTGTTATTACCATGCTCGTTTTTGCCGACCTCTTCATGCCGTACGGTCTGGCGTTTGCTGCAGGCGGTGCCAGCATGGGTGCCGGTGTAGGCGCGTTCTGTGCACTTTTGGTGCTGATGTGGTTCTATCGCCGTCTTAAGCAGCGTCTGCAAAAGGAAATGGCAGAGCAGGATGACAGTGCGCCGGTAGAAAGCGCCGGACATATCATCAAGCGTCTGCTGAAGCTGGCTTTGCCGGTTTCTCTGACCAGTCTGATGCTGCCGATAGGTGCCAACCTTGACCTTTTGATTGTGCCGCAGCGTCTGGAAGCAGCTGGCTTTAATATTCATCATGCGACCGAGCTGTTCGGTTATCTGACTGGCATGGCAGTGCCACTGGTTAATCTGGCAACAATTTTTACGGCGGCAATGACTATCAGCTTGGTGCCGTCAATTTCCGAATCTCGTGCGCTGAGCAGCTTTGATGCTATCCGTGATAAAATCCGTATTGCCTTCCGCGTAGCGATGATTATTACCTTCCCGTGCTTTATGGGCTTGTATTGTCTGGCGGAAAAGGTTGCGGCGCTTGTTTATAACGCTCCCGGTGCGGCACCTGCGATTCAGACGATGAGCATCGGTATTCTCTTTTTAGGTATGCATCAGATCAGTACAGGTATTCTGCAAGGCCTTGGCCGCACGGCAATCCCTGTAATCAATATGATTATTGCCTGCATTGTAAAAATCGTTATGAGCTGGTATCTTACTGCTGTGCCGGAGCTGGGCATCCGCGGTGCGTCAATGGCGACGGTAGCAGATTTTGCCGTGGCAGCGATTATCAATATGGGCTTTATTTACAAGCTGACAGGCTATAGATTCTCTGTGGGCAGCATTATCCGTCCCTGCTTTGCTTCCGGTGTCATGGGCGCGGCGATTTACGGCGTGCTGATGCTTACGGAAAGCATGGGTATGTGGTGCGTGCTGTTTGCTATGGCGGCAGCTGTTCCTGTCTATGCATTGGCGCTGCTGGCCTGCGGTGGTCTGAATAAAGAGGATTTGGACAACGTGCCCTTTGTGGGACGCAGATTGTTGGCAGTAGGCCAACGCTTTGGTCTTTTCAAGTGAGGTAATTAAAATAATGGAGGAAAGGAAATGTGAGCTGCGCTTGCCAAACGGCAAGGTAGTAAATTTTTCGTATGCTAAGCTCAAGGCAGGCATTGCTGTTACTGCCCTGGTGCTTGTCGGAGCAGTCGGCGGAGCCGGCTATTTATATCATCAGCTGGCGGATTATCGCAGCGAAGCAACCGATTATGCTGCATATAAGCAAAATAAGGCCGAGCAGCAGACAAAGCTGCAGAAGCTGTTGCAGGATAACGAAAGAATGCTGCGCGATATGGCCGAAATCTCTAATCTGGAGAAAAAGCTGCGCCGTGCTGTTATCCGTGATGTAGACAGCAGCAAGCTGGGCGAAGGTACCAGTATGGTTGATTCGACAGCGGCAAAGGAAACGTCTGCCAATACGTCTTATACAGGCAAGGGCGGGCCTGCTAAAATGGATATCAACGGCACCATGGCGGTGCTGACAGCGCAAAATGCCAATATCAAAAAGATGCTTGATAGTACCAAAAAATCTGTCAGCGAGCTCTTAAGTGAGGTTGAAGGCTCCGGTGGCGGCATGGCGTCCTTCCCGGATAAATGGCCTACAGACGGCGGCACTATCAGCAGTAATTACGGTGTGCGCACCGGTCCGATTGAGGGCGGCTATGACTGGCATCCCGGTCTTGATATAGCGGTTGACTTTGGCGCACCGGTTTATGCTACGGCTGCAGGTACGATTGAACAGGCCGGCTGGAACGGCGGCTATGGACGCTATGTGCGTATAAATCATGGTAATGGCTACGAAACAGCCTATGGCCACATGAGCGGCATTGCCGTTGCTGCAGGGCAGAAGGTTATCAAGGGTGAGATTATCGGCTTTGTCGGCAGTACAGGCTACAGCACTGGTCCTCATATTCATTATGAGGTATTGGCAGACGGACAGAATATCGATCCGTTCTATGTGCTGAAAAATAAATAAAGACTGCGGTATATCAATATAATCGGTAAAACAGTTCAGTGCTAAGCTGACCGTTAAAATTAAAAATAGATTTTGTAAGCCACTATGACAAATTTGTTGTAGTGGTTTTTTGTATGCCTTGGTCAGAAATTATGAGGGATATGCAGGATGGATTTAGTGTAAAAAATACGTAAAACATTCTTTGGAGCGCTATTATTGCTTTACAGCAGGAAATGCAGGTGTTATCATTATCTTAATATTATAAATAATTACAGGCGAGGAGGTCCGCATTATGTCCATCAGAGAAATTTCCTTCCCTTCTGCCAACGGCAGAGATACCATCAAGGCCTGGTCCTACAGTCCTTTAGGCAAACCGAAAGCTATTGTACAGCTGATTCACGGCTACGGTGAGCATTCACGTCGCTATCTGCATATGATCAGTAAGTTCAATGAAGCAGGCTTTGTAGTGTTTGCTGATGATCATCTCGGTCACGGTAAAACCGGCTATGACGGAGGCACCCTGGGTGATCCGCATTCCGGCGGCTATATGACCTATCTGAAGGATGAAAAAGCCTTGCATGATATTGCTAAAGAGGCTTATCCTGAGCTGCCGTATTTCGTTTTCGGCCATAGCTGGGGCTCTATGCTGGCGCGTGCTTATGCGTCAATCTACGGTGAGGATATCAAAGGTATGATGCTGTGCGGTGTCTGCTCGCAGTGGCAGGGCTGTGAGGATGCCTATGTTAATGCAGAATTCAAGGCTGCTTATGAGGCAGATCCGTATCAGCCATGCGGCGTCTGGTTTGAGCGTGTTTTCTGCGGTATGACGGACAGGGTGGAAAATCCGAATGGTCCGGCAGACTGGATTGCAACAGATCCGCGAATTGTTGAGGATCATGCAGGCGATATGTTCAATACCTTCGATACTACGCTGGAGCTGTGCTATGATTTCGTGCAGTTGTATCATTATATTGAAAATGATGAGTGGGCTGCCAAGGTGCCGCAAAATATTCCCAGCTACTTGATTGCCGGTGACCAGGATCCCTGCGGCAATTACGGCGAGGGCTTGTATCATGTTGCCAATCTGCTGGCAAAAACAGGACACAAGGTTTCTGTAAAGCCGTATCCGGGCTTCCGTCATGAAATTCACAATGAGCTGTGCTTGCGCGATGAAGTAGAAGCAGGTCTGATTAAATTTATGGATGATTGCTTAGCTTAAAATAGTTATAAAGTAAAAGAGACTGCCGTAAGGCAGTCTCTTTTACTTTATAAGCTCCCAGATATCGCCAACGTTTTCCGCCAACAGCTTAGCGCCGTGCGCTTCCAGAAAGGCGCGTCCTCTGAAGCCCCAGCAGGCGCCGATGCAGGGCACGCCTGCATTGCGGGCGGTGTCGAGGTCGGTATCCGAATCACCGATATAGATAGTGCTTGCGGGCTCAGCCTTTAATTGCCGCATGATTGCCAGCAGCATATCCGACGCAGGCTTTTTGGCGATACCGGCGCGCTCGCCGCAGGCAGCGTCGAGCCGGCCGTCAAAGTATTGCTTAGCCAGCGCCTGTACGCCATAATCCGCTTTATTGGAAACAATGGCGGTGCGGCAGCCTGCAGCACGCAGCTGCTGCAAAAGCTGCGGCACGCCTTCGTAGGGGCGGGTGCTGTCGGCGCAGTGCTACTTGTAGTATCTGTTGAAGCTTGCAAAGACCTCCTCCTGCAGCTCTGCAGGGGTGTCAGCCGGTACTGCACGCTCAATCAGATTGCGGATGCCATTGCCGACAAAACGGCGCACTTCGTCTGTGGTGCGCTGAGGCAGCTTGTGCTCTGCTAAAGCATGGTTGGTAGCGGCAGCTAAATCTGCCAATGTGTTGAGTAAGGTACCGTCAAGATCAAAAATAATGGTTGTATATTTCATGATTAATCTCCTTTTGAACTTCAGATTTTCTTCCTTGTCTATTGTAGCACAAATAAGGCAAATGCTTTATAATATTGTTATATTTTAAGTATGGAGGATAGAGCATGACTTATGATTACGCTCGCTTAGCGAAAATTAAGTGTTTTCTTTTTGATATGGACGGAACCATTAACCTGGGTAACGAACTGATTCCGGGTATGGAGGGCTTTTTTGATAAATTGAAGGCAGCAGGCAAGGAATATTATCTGCTGACAAATAATTCTTCCCGTAGCCACGAGCATTATGTGCAGAAGATGAACGGACTGGGCGTACCTGTTACACGTGAGAATATCTTGATTTCATCAGATGCGTTGACCAACTGGATGCAGAAGAACAAACCGGGCGCGAAGCTGTTTGTGCTGGGAACGCCGCAGCTGTTGGCAACAATTGAGGAAGCAGGCTTTACGCTGACGAATACGTTGGAGGAGGGGGCTGATTATGTAGTCGTAGGCTTTGATCAGACGCTGACATATGATCGTCTAACAACAGCTTGCCGCCTGATTGACAAGGGTGTACCGTATGTTGCTACACATCCTGATGTACGCTGCCCGATTGAAGGCGGTGAATTCATTCCTGATACCGGTGCGATGCTGGAGCTGATTAAAACTGCTACCGGCAAAAAGCCGCAACTGATTTTCGGCAAGCCTTATAAGTATATGGTGGACGTGGTTTTGGACAAAACCGGTTATAAAAAAGAGGAAATTGCTATGGTGGGTGACCGCCTGGCAACTGATATTGCCTTTGGCCTAAACAATGACATTCTTTCTGTGATGGTGCTGACAGGTGAAGCGACCATGGAAGATGTAGAAAACGGTTCTATTAAGCCGGATATTATTTTACCGCATGCTAAGGAAATTTTGCAATATCTTGGTTAATAACGGATAAATACTTTGCTTTGACAATGAAAGGAGTATTGCTATGGCTGTTTTGGAACAGACTGCTGTATTGACTGATGCTATTCGCCCTGTGCCCGCAAGTGAGCTGGAGGCGCGTCTAGAGAAGTTCCGCCGCCTGATGGATGAAATGCATCCGGGGTGGGAAATGGCTGCAGTCAATCATAAGATTGCGATGTATTATTTTACGGGTACGATGCAGGATGGTGTGCTGCTGATTCGTCCGCAGGATGCTGTTTTCTGGGTGCGCCGCAACTATGAGCGTGCAGTAAACGAATCGCATTTCAGCGATATCCGTCCGATGCACAGCTTTCGTGAGGCTGCTGCCTATTATGGCAGTGCGCCGCGCATTATGTATGTAGAAACGAAGAAGGCTACCTTGGACTGGGAGCGCATGCTACATAAGTATTTTGCTTTCGAAGAGATAGGCTCCTTTGATGCGGTACTGCAGGAGCTGCGTCTGCGCAAGAGTGCTTACGAGCTGCAGCAGATGGAACGCTCCGGAGCTATTCACGAAACAGTGCTGGATGTTATTGCACCGAAGCTGATTCATGCAGGTATCAGCGAGGCTCAGCTGGCTATCGAGCTTTACAGCGAGATGGTGCAGCGTGGCTCGCACGGAACAGCGCGATTTAACCAATCCTTGGGCGAGGAGGTTGTCGGTTTGGCTTCCTTTGGCAAGAGCGGCCTGGTACGTACAGGCTTTGACGGCCCCGGCGGTACCGGCGGCACCTGTATAGCGGTGCAATCCATCGGTAATGCCTTCCGCAAGCTGAAGTCCGGTCGATTGGTTTATCTTGATGTTCCCTGCGGTTTTGACGGTTATCATACAGATAAGACTGTCGTATATTATTTCGGCAGCCTGCAAAAGGACGAGCAATGTGCAAGACTTTTGGCGGCGCAGGAGCGCTGTCTGGAGCTGGAGCAAGAGGTAGTGTCCATGATGGTGCCTGGTGAGCCGATTGAAAACCTGTATTTGCGCACCATGGAAAAGTTTGATAATGTTTACGGTGATGCGTTTATGAACGGCGGTAAATTCCTGGGTCACAGCATTGGTCTGGTGATGGATGAAGCACCGGCTATAGCAAAGGGCTTTAAGCAGCCGCTGGAGCCCGGTATGACCTTTGCCGTAGAGCCTAAAATTGCTTTGCCTGGCTTAGGTCTGGTAGGTACGGAAAATACCTATGTGGTTACGGAAAAGGGCGCATGCTCGCTGACGGGACGCTCACACGCGCTGCGTGAAATCGAATAGTATTACGGTAAAACAAAAATGCTGCGGGCGCAAAGCCTGCAGCATTTTTCAGTAATAGTCTTATTCAGCTAATTCCTTGGCGCATTCTACGAATTTTACTCCGGCACCAGCCATTTCCTGCATAGCGCTTGCGATAGTTTCGGGAGCAATACCGCGGCAGGCAGCTTTGTTCAGGATAACGTCGAAGCCTGCAGCCTTCAGCTGCAGTACAGTGTTTTTTACACAGTAATCGGTTGCCAGACCGCCGCAGATAACGGTGGTGATACCGTGGCAACGAAGATATTCGATGGCACCGGTGGAAAGAGTGTCCTTCAAGTCATGGTAGCAGGCACCGTAGGGATGCTTATCTGCTTCAATGCCCTTGAATACCTGATAATCATAGGCAGCTTCATCAAGGCCGTCGATAAAGTCAAAGCCTTTAGTACCGATGATAGCGTGTGCCGGCCAACGGATATCAAGATCCGGATAGCCGATGATGGGAGTGAGCGGAGCATGCTCAGCGTCGCTGATCCAGAGCGCGCAACGGCTGTGCGCGTCGCGGGAAGCGAGGCGCAGGCTGGCGAACTGTGCCTGGGCGTTCAGCTCGGGAGCGATGGTGTCGCCTTCGGCAACCGGCAGCTCATCGGGGCAGACCGGGGTGAAGGTGTTTTGGGCGTCAATATCAAAGGAGGCAATGTATTTTTTTTTCGGTAATTGCATAGTGAACCCTGCTTTCTGTTTTAATTTAGACTTATTGTAGTATACCACCATGATTTTAGCAATAGGGAAAATACTTTTGCTATAGGAATATACGGTGAGTTAAATAAAATGTTGCAAGCAGTATATTGTTCCTCTCAGAAAAATTTTTCCGTGTCATTCTTTCACAAAGAATTCATTTGTCAAAAGTATTGTTTTGATTTACACTATAGCTAGAATTCTTGGTTAATATGGTGAATGATGATAATTGTAAAGTGAGGCAGACTGATGGCAACATATATTATTGCGGGTTTGTTAACAATATTGGTGATTTTGGCAGTGCGCAGTTATTTTGGTAAAAAGTATAGCGGCGGGTGCAACGGCTGTTCCGGCTGTCCGCATGCTAAAAATTGTACCTCGATAAAAAAAATAAAATGTTGACAAAATCCCTTGTTGGTTATATGCTAATATTAGAGTTTTGTAAAATATTAATGTATGCTATACAAAATTCTTGGGTAAGTTTGATGCCGCGGCAACGATGCTTTGCCTGCGGCTTATTTTATGGACGATAAGCTTAGGAGGATGCCATTGTGCATATTCAACGTGGTGCGTGGGCAGAAATAAATCTAGATGCAGTTGCACATAACGTGCAGATGGCTAAGGCCAATCTGAAGCCGACAACCAAATTATGTGCTGTCGTCAAGGCAGATGCCTATGGTCATGGCGCTGTGCGCGTAGCGCAGGAAGCAGCGCGTAACGGTGCAGACTTTTTTGCGGTAGCTCTCCTGCAGGAGGGCGTGAAGCTGCGCGAGGCCGGTATTGAAACACCGATTCTGGTGCTTGGCTCAATGCTGCCGGAGGTTGCGGAAATCTGTGTGCGCTATGATATCAGCCATGCAGTATTTGATGAAGAACGCTTATATGCTTTGAATGCGGCGGCTTTGAAGCTGCATACGAAGGCTAAAATACATATTAAGATTGATACAGGTATGCACCGTATCGGTGTGCATGTGCGTGATGCCGGCAGGTTTGCCAAGCTGGCAGCGTCCTTGCCCGGTATCTATATTGAGGGTGTGTTCAGTCACTTTGCGACTGCCGACGCCGATGATAAGCAGTATGCTGCCTATCAGTTTGAGCGCTTTCAGGAGGCGTTGCGCCTGATTGAAGCGGAGGGAGTGCATATTCCTATCCGTCATATCGCCAACAGTGCTGCGCTGACGGAGCTGCAGGAATATCAGCTGGATATGGTGCGTCAGGGAATTACCCTGTATGGACTGCACCCGGCGCATATGATTGACTGCTACAAGAATTTTGAACCTGTTATGACTGTGAAGACGCAGGTTGCTTTTGTGAAAACACTGCCGCCCGGTGAAACCATCGGCTATGGCAGAACCTATACATTGACGAGACCCAGTGTTATCGCTACTGTGCCTATCGGTTATGCCGACGGCGTAAGCCGCCGCTTGTCTAACCGCGGGTATATGCTGGTTAACGGCATGAAGGCGCCGATTATCGGACGCGTGTGCATGGACCAGACGATGCTGGACGTGACGGATATTCCGGACGTTAAGCTGGGTAGCGAGGTTATCGTGTTTGGCGGCCGTGAGCTGCCAATGGAGCTGGTTGCGGAATGGGCGGATACTATCTGCTATGAAATTATCTGCAACGTGAGCCCGCGTGTGCCGCGTGAATATGTACGCGGCAACTAAAAAGAAGCATTGGCGTGAGCCGCTGCTTCTTAACTAAATACGCTTTCCCTTATTTTATGGCTGCTGGACGCATTTGCGAAAGGCAGTCCTTTTTTTGTGGGCGGAAGAGCTGCTTCAACCTAAAAAGGCTACTGCGTAAGCAATTTTACGCAATAGCCTTTTTTTACATGGTTATTTTTCAGCAAAAGGTATCTTTATAGCGCTGTTGGCACTGCTTGATGATTTCCTTTGCTTTGTCTACATCATGTGCCTCTTCAAGAGCGGTGCTTTTGCCCTCAAGGGATTTGTACACGCTGAAGAAGTGAATCATTTCATCACTGATATGCTGCGGCAGCTCGCTGATGGATTTGTAGGAATTATACATCGGGTCACCGAAGGGAATCGCAATGATTTTTTCGTCCATATCACCGCTGTCCTCCATGATGATAACGCCGATGGGGTAGCAGCGCATCAAGGTCATCGGTACAACGTTTTCGGAGCATAAAACCAACACATCCAACGGGTCGTTATCTGCTGCGTAGGTACGGGGAATAAAGCCGTAGTTGGCAGGATAGTGAGTTGCGGTGTACAGGATGCGGTCCATTTTGAGCAGACCTGTTTCCTTGTCCAGCTCGTACTTTACCTTGCAGCCTTTGGGAATTTCGATAACTGCAATAAAATCGTCAGGAGAAATACGTTTGGGGTCAATGTCATGCCAGATATTCATAGTCATTTCGTTTTTGCCTCCTCTTGTGCTTTGGGACAGAAATAAATATGTTGCTCACAAATTCCTCTCTTAATCATAGATGTTCTGGAGGCTGATGTCAAATTTTGCAGGGCGATTTTGCACAACTTTTACCAAACGCTATTACAACTTCATATAAGCGCTCATTACGCACGCTCCGCGTGCTCCATTCGCTTGAAGTTCGGCGTGCTGCGCAGCGTCGAAGCCTATGCCGCCGATGGCGTAAACCGGCAGGCTTACAGCGCTGCAGACAGCCTGCAGAAAGCCAAGACCGCGTGGAGCAAGGCCTGCCTTGCACTGCGTAGTGTAGATGTGCCCGGCGATGAGCATGGTAGCACCAAGCGCTTGTGCTTCGATTGCCTCTTCAACGCTGTGAACTGAGGTGGAAAGCCAGGTGAAATGCGCACGCTCGCACGCCGGCATTTGGCGCAGCAGCGCCAGCGGCAGATGCAACATGCTTATGCCAAGCTCGCGTGCCAGCTGCCAATCGCTGTGCAAAATTAACGCTATACCTGCAGCTTCGCAGCTTTGCTGTGCTTGCAGCGCAAGCGTGCGATAGGCTGCTTTATCTAAAGACTTCGCACGCAGGATGACAGCCTGCGGACGCAGCTCCGTCAGCTTTGTCAGACGCTCTATTTGCTCAGCTAGCGGACGGGGACAGCTGGCGCTGTCCGTAACGGCAATCAGCGGCAGCTCAGACATAAACGTACTCCGACATTACAGGCTGCAGACCGATTTTCAGCAGAGCGTCATAGATTTCCTGCAGACTTCTGCTGTCATCAATCTCAAACTGTTCATCGCCCAGCTCCTGATTTTTACTGTGCGCACCGATGCCAGTATTGACACCGGCGGAAATTTTGTTGGCGGCAATGAGCATCAGGTTATCACGCACGCGTGCGCATTCACGGCTGGAAACGGTAATCGAGGCGAAGGGCATGAACAGGCGGTAGGCACAGACAACCTGCAGTAGCTGGCGTTCGTGAACGTCCATCGGCTTAATCTTGTCATTGTTGATGATGGGACGCAGGCGGGGGCAGGAGAAGGCGATTTCCGCATGCGGATATTTCTTTTGCAGCAGGTAGGCATGCAGGCCGGTAGCGAGGGCGTCGCGACGGAAGTCGTCTAGGCCGAGCAGAGCGGCGAAGCCAACGCCGCGCATTTTGCCGCGCAGGGCGCGCTCCTGTGCGTAAAAACGGTAGGGGAAAACGCGCTTATGACCTGCCAGATGCAGTTGTGCGTATTTATCCTTATTATATGTTTCCTGGAAAACAGTTACGTAATCTACGCCGCATTCATGCAGATAAGCGTATTCATCGCTGTTGAGCGGATAGATTTCTACGCCCACAACCTTAAAGTATTGGCGTGCCTGCTTGCAGGCCTCGCCGATGTAATGCACGTCACTCATCTTGCGGCTTTCACCGGTGAGAATGAGAATTTCCTGCTGGCCGGTGGCGGCGATGGCCTGCATTTCGGCAGCAATCTGCTCGCTGCTCAGGCAGGCGCGCTGAATTTTATTATGGCTGTTGAAGCCGCAGTAAATGCAGTAATTTTCGCAGTAGTTGGCGATATACAGCGGCGTAAAAAAGGTGACGTTGTTGCCGAAGTAACGCTGGCGCTCGACCTGTGCGGCGCGGGCAATTTCCTCTAAAAGAGGCAGAGCAGCAGGCGAAAGCAGGGCCGCGAAGTCATCGGGCGTACGCTCGCTGTGAGCGAGGGCTGCAAGCACGTCTGCTTCCGTATATTTATTATAATCGTAAGTGGCGCGGGCAGTCTGCACTTTATCGAAAATATCGGAGTCGATAATTTCCATGCCCTCCTGATACTGCATCGGATCGGTCAGCTGTTTTTCGCTGAAGGCTGCTGCCTGCTCATCATAAATACTGTTGTTAAAAAATTTATCTTCGTTCTTCATGCTGTCACCTCAATCATGCAAAAAGCCTGTCAGCGGGGAGCTGGCACTGGCAGTGTCGCGGACACTGCCGCAGCCTGCAAGATAAGCCTTGCGGCCGGCGTTGATAGCATCACGGAAGGCACTTGCCATAAGCGGCAGATTGCCGGCGCTGGCAATCGCGGTGTTGGCCATAATTGCCGCTGCGCCCATTTCCATAGCCTCGCAGGCCTGTGACGGTTTGCCGATGCCTGCGTCGACGATAATAGGCAGGTCGATTTCGTTAATTAAAATTTGGATGAAGTCCTTGGTGCAAAGGCCTTTATTGCTGCCAATCGGTGCGCCCAGCGGCATGATGCAGGCAGCACCGGCATCACGCATATCACGGGCACTTTGCAGGTCAGGGTACATATAGGGCATAACGATGAAGCCTTCTTTGGCAAGAATTTCTGTTGCCTTGAGGGTTTCATGGTTGTCAGGCAGCAGATATTTGCTGTCTTTGATTACTTCGATTTTTACAAAGTCGGTGTGGCAAAGCTCGCGTGCGAGGCGGGCGATGCGCACTGCTTCTTCCGCGTTGCGTGCACCGCTGGTGTTGGGCAGCAGGGTGACGTTTTCCGGCACATAATCAAGAATGTTGGCAAGAGCACCGCTGTTGGCGCGGCGCAGAGCAAGCGTAAGGATTTCCGCACCGGCCTGCTCTACGGCTGCTTTGATTAAGTCCAGCGAATATTTGCCGCTGCCTAAAATAAAACGGGAATGAAATTCGTGTCTGCCTAAAGTCCATGTATCGTTTGTCATTTTAATTCTCCTCCAAGTCTAAAATAATGCGTGCGGCAAGCAGTGCCTGCTGCATGGCGCAGAGTGTGACGCGTGCACCGCAGAGCGGTAAATCGTGAAAATCACTGTTGCCGTCGCCGCAAAGATAAAGATTTTTGGTGATTTTTTTACTGGTGATTTCTTCTGCTTTGCCGAAGCCTGCAATGCCGCTGCCAGCGATAACCTTTTTATCGCTCCAGGTACTCAATACAGTGCTCACGAGCATAGCCTTGCCGGCAGCATCATCAAGCGCTTCGCAGATAATATCGCAGTCACCTAAAAGTGCGGGGATATTTTCCTGAGTTACCTTGACTACCTGCGAATGCAAAGCTGCGTAGGGGTTTATCTGGCGCAAATGCTTCACAAGGGCGTCTGCTTTGTAATGCCCTATATCATCAAGAAAATAATATTGACGGTTGAGATTGGAAAGCTCTACCTTGTCGAAATCATAAAGATAAAGCTGACCGATGCCAAGACGGGTTAAGGCGACTGCTATATTGCTGCCGAGTCCGCCGAGGCCGACGACAGCAACGCGCGCGTTATGCAGAGCGTCAAGCTGCGTCTGTGTCAGTCCTTTGCCAAGTGCGGCATTGATTTCCTCCTCGCTAATCATTCAGCCACCTCCTACAAAGCTGACGATTTCCAATTTATCGGCGTCGGTAATAGTTGTACTGCCAAAATCCGCCTGCTTGATGATATTGCCGTTAAGCTCTACGGCAACAAACGCAGTGCGATAGCCGAGCTGCGTAAGCAGCTCGCTGAGCGCGGTGGGGCAAGCTAAGGATTTTTCTTCTCCGTTGATAAGCATGTTGTTTCTCCTTTCGGGTAATAAAAAAAGCTCATGAAAAAGCTACACCCGTGGTGGTGTACCCCTTCATGAGCTAAATTTCAGACTCACTCTAAGTTTTGTTTATGAAGTTGTTAGCATAAGTATAATGTTTTTGTCGGTAAGTGTCAAGGAGATAACTTATATATGCTGTCAGAGAAATATTTGCCTGCAGCACGAAATAGGCATATAATGGAAGCAGTAAAAAAAGAGGGGGCTTTGCTTATGAAAATAACAAACAGCAAAACAGATATCTGCGCCAATCGTTTCGGTGGCAATGGTGACGTAATTATTGAACATTATCTTGACGAAAGCATGCTTAATGACAGCGTAGTAATGTATGCTAAGGTAACTCTTAAACCGGGCTGCAGTCTTGGCTATCACATCCATGACGGCAACAGCGAAACTATCGTGGTGCTGCAGGGAACTGCCGACTACAATGATAACGGCAAGGCAATGACGCTGCATGCGGGCGACAAGGTGCACTGTCCCAGCGGCGAAGGTCATGCTATCGGCAATCCGGCAGATGCTGCCGAGGATTTGCTGCTGCAGGCTTTGGTAATCAAAAAATAATTATAACTTCTATGTCTAAACTAAAAGGACTGACGCCTTGGCTGTGCGTCAGTCCTATATTTTTTATTTACCTTTGAAAAGACTTCCTAAAATACCGCGTACCAGCTTGCTGCCGATTTGGCTGCCGACTGTGCGGGTTGCGGAATTGACGGCGCTGTCAAATACCTTGTCCAACACGCTCTTGGTTTGGCGGCCGCTGCTTCTTTGCGCAGCGCGCTCTGCTGCAATGCGTTCACGTTCCGCGTTTTTTGCGGCACGCTCCGCTTCCTTGGCCTGCTTGGCTTCTTCTTTTTCTCTCAGCGCTGCTTCCTTCGCTTCAGCTTCAGCTTTCGCTGCCGCTTCGGCTTCCGCCTGTGCTTCTTCTGCCTTTTGTGTCAGCAGCTCGTAGGCGGATTCGCGGTCAACTGCTTCGGCATATTTGCTGTAGAGCGGGCAGTCCTTAATCAGCTGTTGGCGTTTGGCATAATCACATACGCCAAGATAGCTGCGAGGCGGCATTACATAGGCACGCTGTACAATAGAAGGGATACCTTCTGAATCCAGCGTAGAAACAAGCACCTCGCCTGTGCCAAGCTCGCCTAAGGCAGCTTCGGCATCTAATGCCGGGTTTTCGCGGAAGGATTGCGCGGTAGCCTTCAGGCTCTTACGTTCTTTAGGAGTGTAGGCGCGCAGCGCATGCTGCAGCTTATTGCCCAACTGTGCCAGTACGCTTTCGGGGACGTCTGTGGGCTGTTGGGTGATAAAGTAAATGCCGATCCCCTTGGAACGGATGAGGCGGACAATCTGTTCAATCTTATCCAAAAGGGATTGCGGTGCATCCTTAAAAATCAGATGAGCTTCGTCGAAGAAAAAGACCATCTTTGGTTTATCCAAATCGCCTGCTTCCGGCATCATTTCGTAGAGCTCGGAAAGCATCCACAGCAAAAAGGTGGAGTAGAGCAGCGGGCGTTGGAACAGCTCGGTAGCATGTAGCAGGTTTATAATGCCGCGGCCGTCTTCTGCCGTAGCAAACCAGTCCTTGATATCAAGTGCCGGTTCACCGAAGAAAATATCCGCGCCCTGGTCCTCCAGACGCAGTAAGGAGCGCTGGATAGCACCGATGCTGGCGGGAGTGATGTTACCGTAGCTTGTTTTGAACTGGGCAGCATTGTCACCGACATATTGTACCATGCTGCGCAAATCCTTGAAATCCAACAGCAGCAGACTTTGGTCGTCTGCTACGCGGAAAACAATATTCATTACACCGCTTTGGGTTTCGTTCAGCTCCAGCAGACGGCTGAGCAGATCAGGCCCCATTTCCGAAACGGTAGCGCGCACGGGAATGCCGCCCTTGCCGTAAACGTCCCAGAAGCGTACCGGGTAACCGGCAAATTTCCATTCCGTTTCCAAACCCAGCTTGTTTCTTAAACGCTTGCGGAAGCCATCGCTGTCTTCACCGGGCAGGCACATACCGGAAACGTCGCCCTTGATATCAGCCAAAAAAACAGGTACGCCCATTTCGCTGAAGCTTTCTGCCAGCACCTTGAGCGTAACGGTTTTGCCTGTACCTGTAGCACCGGCAATCAGGCCGTGACGATTTGTCATTTTGGGATACATATAGATACCGCCCTTGTCATTTTGACAAAGCCAGATTTTGTGCAGTTTAGGGATATACATCTTGCAATCCTCCTTGCGGTATTAAGACTTAGTATGAACGCTTGCCCCAAAGAGGATGAGCGCAGGGGCGCAGCGCAAGACGATGAACCTGCTGTGCTGCCTCCTCAAGAGGCAGGTCCTCGCGGCTGCCGCCGCGTTCCAGCACGCAAAGAGGCGCTTCGCTGCCAACCTCGCCGCCGGGCAGGTAAATATATTCTTCGTTATCATTGTCGCCGAAAATAATTCCGGCGAGCAGTTTCTCTTGCGTAACTTTAGACATTTTCTAACCTCAGAACATTCTCTTCTTCCACAGCAGGAAGGCAGTGCCGATGGCAATACATGCCGCCAGACTGATGACGATAAGGAACCCGAAGGGGTTTTCTGCAAAGGGAACAGGTACGTTCATGCCCCACAAACCGCTGATGAGGGTAGGAATCGCCAAAATAATGGTGACGGATGCCAAAAATTTCATGACCAGGTTAAGGTTGTTGCTGATGATACTGGCAAAAACTTCCATCATGCTGTTAAGAATGTGGCTGTACATTTCAACCATTTCTACAGCCTGCTTATATTCGATGATAACATCATCCAGCAAATCCTCGTCTTCTTCGTATACCTTTATCAGATGCTGGGACTGCGTTGCGTTGCGCAGACGCAGCAGTCTTTCCAGTACAATGGAATTACTGCGCAGAGAGGTGGAAAAGTAGGTTAAGGACTTCTGCAGATCAAGCAGGTTGAAGAGCTCGCTGTTTTCCATGGACTGGCGCAGGTGAATTTCCAGTTCGTCCGTACGGCGGATGATGATACGGATATATTTCAGATAGAGAGTAGCGGATTTATAAAGAATCTGGAACAAAAAGCGCGTTTTTTTGAAGGTACTGAACATTTTGCTGTTGTGCGTGCCAAAGTCTGCAGTTACGGCGTTAGGTTCCAAACAGATAGTGGCAATGCCTTCTTCGGTTACTACGATGCCTAAAGGCAGCGTGTCGTAATCTTTATTGCTGCGTAAAAAAGGAATATCGACCAAAATCAGAATCTGGTCATCTTCCACTTCGATACGAGATTTTTCTTCTTCGTCCAGTGCGGCACTCAAAAAATCCATCTGGATTTTTGTCGCTGCCGATATTTCCTGCAGCTCTTCTACAGAAGGAGCCACTATGTCAAGCCAGTAGCCCTTTTCCAGATGTTCCAGCTCCAGCTCGTCCAATCCTTGGTCGGTACTTTTTAAAATTTTGTACATAGTAGGGTTCCTCCTTTCCTCTTTTCTGGCAGGCGTGCGATAAAGCACCGTCTGCGTCACAACGATCTTTTTTATATATTATAATTATATAATTACAGATGCTCGGCGATGGCTTTTGCCAATTGGTCGGCGCAGCTGGTGCCGCGGCCGCGGCAGTCATTGCCCTTGAGCAAATCGGCAACTGCTTTGGCATCCTGGCCTTCTACCAGCTTGCCGATAGCAGCCAGATTTCCGGGGCAGCCGCCGTCAAAGCTTACATTGTGCAGCTTGCCGTCAACTATATCAAAATGAATCTCGCGGGAGCAGACTCCGCAGGTTTTATAAGTAAACATATTTCTTTCCTCCATTGTATCACAACATACATTAAACAATTCGACAAAAATAAATAAAATCCTTTTTCTTACGCTTGCGCAAGAAAGATTTTACGTAAATTTTATTTCAAAAATTTTCCCGCTGCAGAAAAGTTTTGGCGGGAGCTTTAATTTACTAAAAAAAGTTGGTATAATTGGTATAATATAAGACAAATTATTGTACGTTGTAGGATGGTAGCATGGTTTATATTCTTACAGCACAAGTATTATGCTTTTGTAGCATGGAAGAAAGGTAGTGTAGTTTTTATGTCTATTCAGTTGGTAATTGTCGTAGTGTACATCGCGTTGCTTTTTGGCATCAGCTTGTGGGTTAAGCACAAGGCTGATTCGGGTTCGACAGCGTTTTTGCTGGCCGGACGTAAGCTGAACACGATTCTGGTAGCTGTCAATGTTACCGGTCTGGCAGTCGGTGCTGCTTCTACAGTCGGCGTAGCACAGCGTGCCTTCAGTGTTGGTCTGGCAGCAGGCTGGTATAACGGTGCTTGGTCTATCGGTGCTATTGTTATGGGCCTTTTGGCAGCAGGCAAGTTGCGTTCTATGAAGGTTTCCACTATCCCGGAATTCTTTGAGTTCTATTATGATACCAAAGGCCGTGCAATCGCTGCAATCGGTCTGGTTATCATTATGTGCGTTATTACTGCTTTGCAGTATATGGCAGGCGGTGCGATTTTATCCTCGCTGTTGCCGGGGATTTTCTCCTTCCATGGCGGTATGATTATGAGTGCCGTGGTATTTATTGGCATTACGCTGATTGGCGGTCTTTGGTCCAGCGGTCTGGCAAATATTGTCAGCGTTACCTTGATTTATATCGGTATTATCTACTCTGCAATCCAATCTGTATCCAACGTAGGTGGTTGGGACGCAGTTCTTAGCAAGCTGCCTAACCCCGAGGTTATGGGCAGTCCGGTAGCAGGCCTGGCTTTTGCTACTATTCTCGGCTGGATTATCGTTATGATTACCCAGACTATTACCGCGCAGGGCCCTGTACAGATTGCCTGCGGTGCGAAAAATGCCAAGGCTGCCCGCAACGGTTATGTTCTGGCCGGCCTGATGATTTTCCCTGTAGGCTTCATCTGCGCTGTATTGGGTGTTGTCTGCAAGGCAATGTATCCGGAAATGCCGGTGGCGCAGGCTGCACTTGCTATGCCTAAGGTTGTTATGACTCTGGATCCTCTTGCCGGCGGTGTAACTCTGGCTGCTTTGTGGGCTGCAGATGTATCTACTGCCTGCACTATTCTGCTGGGTGCGGCTACGCTCTTCAGTAATGATATTTACAAACGCTTTATTAATCCTACTGTTGCGGAAAATAAATTTGTCATCATCAATCGTCTGTCTGTTTTTGCTGTCGGCCTGATTACTCTGTGGTTTGCCTTCAATGCGGCAGGCATTGTTAAGACAATGATTGCCGGTTTGTCTATGACCTGCGGCCTGACCTGTGTGTTCTTCTTTACGATGTTCGCTCCCGGCCTGTGCCGTCGCAGCTCTGCTTTCTGGACTACATTGGTGAGCCTTATCGGCATCGCTCTCTGGTTTGTTCCCGGCAGCCCGCTGGCAGGCATCAAACCGCTTTTTGCCAACGAAGTAATTTACTTTGAATGGCCTATCTGCATTATTACCTTCCTGTTGGTAGCAATGCTGGATAAAAATAAAATCAAAGAGGTTGTAGAGGTTCCTGAAGAGGACGAGTAATCTCTGCGCCTGCTGATAGAAAAATGTTTTGTGAGGGGTGTGACTAACATGCATGAATGTGGTAAAAGCTGCATCAACAGCATCGAAATCGGCCGTGCTGCCTTGCGTATTGCACTTACCTCCAGTCGCGTGGAGGAAACGAAGGTAAAGGAACGCTTAGCGGAGCATGGTATCCGTTCGACAGCTGTTGATTTCGGCGGTGAATTTATTCCTTCTATTGTAAAAATTGTCGAGCGTGCCGTAGTGGCTGCGCAGCGTCAGGGACTTGTAACCGAATCTCATGTGGGTGCGGGTGCTGTGGCCGGTGCGGCGCACGAAGCACTGGAACAGGTAAAGGTTAAGGCCTTTGGCTTTAACGTCGGCGGCAAAATAGGTATTGCCCGCGCAGGAGAGCATCTTTGCGTTGCTATTTATATGGGCGTAGGTGTACTGAACCTCAATGAGCTGTGTGTCGGTTTGGCGCATCGTTCGCTGGCCAGTGATGAATAGAGGTGCTTTATGAGTATTTTGGATATTATCGGACCGGTGATGATAGGTCCCTCCAGCTCGCATACTGCCGGTGCTGTTCGTCTGGGACTTTTGGCCGCCAGTATTCTTGGCGCTAAGCCGGTAAAGGCAGAAATATATCTGCATGGTTCTTTTGCCGAAACCTATAAGGGACACGGCACGGATATGGCCTTGCTTGCCGGCCTGATGGGCTGGCTGCCGGATGATGAACGCATTCCGCAGGCTGACAGCTATGCGGAGAAAAACGGCCTGGAATATTCCTATCATAAAATTGATTTGGGCAATAAGGCTCATCCAAACACTGTGCTTTTTAAGCTGACTGCAGAAAATGGTGCCCGTTGTGATATCGTCGGTTCTTCTGTTGGCGGCGGTCAGGTACAGGTTACGGAAATCGACGGCTTTCCTGTAGAGCTCACTGGACGCCTGCCTGCTATTTTGACAGTGCATATTGATACAAGAGGTGTTATTGCGCTGGTTACCAGTACCTTGGCCAATGCCGGCGTAAATATCGCTACAATGCGCTTGTTCCGCAGCGACAAGGGCGGTATGGCATCTATGGTTATTGAATGTGATGAGGCAGTGCCGCAGGAGATTATCAATCTTATAAGCGCGCTGCAGCAGATAGAATCGGTGCGTTTTATCGTCAGTGTTTTATAAGGGGTGCAGCATGAAAAAAGAAATGCTGTCTTTGAACAGCTGGATTAAAGAGGCTGCTGAATGGCAGCAACCGTTAGACGAATTTCTCATAGACTACAATATGCGCGAGCTGGAATGCAGTCAGGAAGATTTACTGGCGAAAATGCAGGAAATGCTGGACGTTATGGAGAAATCTGTAGAGCATGGGTTAACCGGTGTCCGCTCGCATAGCGGTCTGACCGGCGGTGATGCCAAAAAGCTGGCTGCAGCTGCAGGCGCTGAAGGCTTTGTCAATCTTTTGGGCGAGAAGGCTTTGGATGCAGTTATCTATGCTACAGCAGTTGGTGAATGCAACGCGGCTATGGGCCGTATAGTTGCTGCTCCTACCGCAGGTGCCAGCGGCGTACTTCCGGGAGTGTTCTTCACCCTGAAAAAGCACTGCGGACTGGACGATGCAACCTTGCAGCGTGGTATGGTGGTTGCCGGCAGTATTGGTATGGTAATCAACGAGCGCGCTTCTCTGGCAGGTGCTATGGGTGGCTGTCAGGCAGAATGCGGCAGTGCTGCGGCGATGGCAGCAGGTGCTGCGGTTTCGATGCTGGGCGGCACACCGCAACAGGTTGGTACAGCAGTAGCAGTCGTTTTTAAAAATGTGTTGGGCCTTGTTTGCGATCCTGTGGCAGGCCTGGTAGAGGTACCCTGTATTAAACGTAACGGAGCCTGTGCTTTGCAGGCGCTGTTGGCAGCAGAGCTGGCGTTGGCAGGAATCAGCAGCTTTATTAATGCTGATGAAGCAATTGATGCCATGAAGAGCGTGGGGGATGCGCTTCCCTGTGCTTTGAAGGAAACCGCAGGCGGCGGTATGGCCGCAACGCCTTCGGCTATAGAGTGGGCGAAAAAATACTTTGCCCGTAAATAAAAAAGTAGCAAAGGAGACTTTAATCATGGAAGTTATTGCAACAACAAATGCACCCAAAGCTTTAGGTCCTTATTCTCAAGCTGTATTGGCAGGTTCTATTCTGTTTGTATCCGGTCAGATTGCTATCAATCCGGAAACAGGTGAAATGGTTCAAAGCTCTATCGAAGCTGAAACTCAGCAGGTTTTAGACAATATTGAGGCTATCCTGACGGAAGCACGCTTCAGATTCATGGATGTTGTAAAAACTACTATTTTTGTAGACGACATCAAGAATTTTGATGCTATTAATGCTGTTTATGCAAAAACCTTTAAAATTGAGCCGCCGGCACGCTCCTTTGTACAGGTAGCAGCTCTGCCTAAAGGCGCTCATGTAGAAATTGAAGTTATTGCCCGCCGCTGATTAACTGCTGCAAAGCAATTTTTGACTATGTCCGGTGATTGCCGTAAAATTTTTTATAAAAATTAAATTTTCCTATTGACGCAGTGCCGGGAATATAGTATAATACTATTCGTCGCCAAGCTATTCAGCTTGGAAACAAGATGGTGGCTGTGGTGAAGTGGTTAACACGGCGGATTGTGGCTCCGTTACGCGTGGGTTCGACTCCCACCAGTCACCCCACCTTTTCAGATTTGGATGAATCTGAATAACCACTAATAAGCTTGGGGCGTAGCCAAGTCGGTAAGGCACGGGACTTTGACTCCCGCATGCGTTGGTTCGAGTCCAGCCGCCCCAGCCAATGATCCACTAGCTCAGTTGGTAGAGCACCTGACTTTTAATCAGGGTGTCCCGAGTTCGAGTCTCGGGTGGATCACCACGAATTTAAGGCCGTTCTTCGAAAGAAGGACGGCTTTTTGTTTACATGGACAGTTGCCATAGATGTTCTTGTTATGATATAATGCTTTATATGCGAGTGTGGCGGAACTGGCAGACGCACTAGACTTAGGATCTAGCGCCTTTCGGCGTGCAGGTTCGATTCCTGTCACTCGCACCAACTTTATAAATCAGGCTCACGTGGAATGGTCACGTGAGCTTTTTGTTTATTTGCTTCAACTGTTAAACAAAAGAATGCTGTTGGAGGTTTTACTGCTCACGTAGCAATAGCTGCGTGAGCTTTTTTGTACACTGAAATCTGTAATAGTGTTTACACTAATAAGCTGCATTTGAAAAATAATTTACAAACATTACACTTTTTGTTGACAAAAAACTTGCTTGCTGAAATAATAAAAAAACACTGATTAGATGATGCCGGCGAGCAGGACAGTTTTGCAAGAGCATCAGAGCTGTAGACATGTTATTGAAGGAGGGAAAGATATGGAGCAGATTTTATCGATTGTTGTACGTAATCAGCCTGGCGTACTGATGCGTGTAGCAGGTATGTTTTCACGCCGTGGCTTCAATATTGACAGCTTGGCTGTAGGCACGACGCAAAACCCGGAGTTCTCACGTATGACAGTGACGATGGAGGCTGACGAGCCGACCATTATCCAGGTTACCAAACAGCTGGCGAAGCTGGTTGAGGTAGAGCGTGTTAAGGTGCTGCCTCCTAAATCCAGTGCTACCCGCAGTATGATTTTGGTTAAGGTAAAGGCCGGCAATAAGCGTCCGGAGCTGCTGCAGCTGGCTGAAGTGTTCCGTGCGCATGCAGTGGATGTAACCGGTGAGTCACTGATATTTGTTGCTACAGGTGATGAAGGAAAGCTACGCGCTTTTGTTGATGTCATGCGTCCATACGGCGTAACCGAAATGGTACAGACCGGCCTTGTTGCTTTAGAGCGCGGTGATACGTCACTGGCTGTGGAGAAATCACGTTTTGAATGGCCGCCGCTGGATGATGGTCATGCGGCAATATAAGAGATAGATTTGCGGAAGGAAGTGAGCATATGCAGTTAAGCGGCGCAGAGATTATGTGCAGAATACTGGCAGAAGAAGGGGTAACAACGGTTTTCGGATATCCCGGGGGTGCGATTCTCCCTTTTTATGATGCATTACGGCAAAGTCCGATACAACATATATTAACGGCGCATGAGCAGGGTGCTGCGCATGCGGCAGACGGCTTTGCGCGTGCTTCAGGTAAGGTTGGCGTGTGTATAGCTACATCAGGTCCCGGTGCAACCAACCTGGTCACAGGCCTGGCAACGGCATTTTTCGATTCCGTACCGGTGGTGGCCATTACAGGTCAGGTAAACAGGGCGCTTATCGGGCATGACGCGTTTCAGGAGGTAGATATCACTGGTATTACAATGCCTATTACCAAGCATAATTTTTTAGTTAAAAAGCCGGAAAACCTGGCGCAGACATTGCGACTTGCCTTCCAGCTGGCGCGTGAAGGACGCCCGGGACCGGTGTTGGTAGACGTGCCGCGCGATGTGCAGACGGCGCTGATAGATTTTGAGGAAGCCCGTTTGGCGGAGCTGCAGCCGTTGGAGCCTGATGCTGAACGTGTGGCAGCGGCTGCAGCGGCTATCAATAAGGCAAAGCGTCCGGTAATGCTGGTCGGCGGTGGCGTTATCAATGCTAATGCAGAATATGATGCCATGCATTTGTGTGAAAAGCTGCGTATCCCGGTTGTCAGCACGTTGATGGGGCTTGGTGCGATTAGTGCCTACCGACAGCTGTTTTTGGGAATGACAGGCCTGCATGGACATGAACGTGCCAATAATGCCGTTAAGGAAGCCGACCTGATTTTGGCTGTCGGCAGCCGCTTTAATGACCGCGTTACAGGCGAACGCAGCAGCTACAGTGCCAACAAGCTTATTATCCATCTTGATATTGACCCTGCCGAGGTGGATAAAAATATTGATTCGGGTATAGGCATAACCGGAGATATGGTGGCAACGCTGAATGCTTTGGAAAAGGCAGCGCAGCCGCACGATTTGAGCGCATGGTGGGACAAGATAAATTCCTGGCCGGGTATGGACGATGATTTTGGAAACGAGGAGGCACCCAAGTTCTTTAAAGCATTGAATCCGGTGCTCAAGGACAAGGATTATATTATTACTACGGACGTAGGCCAGCATCAGATGTGGGCAGCGCAGCATTTGAAGATACAGTTTGCCCGCCAGTGGCTGACAAGCGGCGGATTGGGAACGATGGGATTCGGTCTGCCTGCTGCGTTAGGCGCACAGCTGGCGCGTCCGCAGAGCCGTGTCATCAGTATAAGCGGTGACGGCGGCTTTAAGATGACTGGCAGCGAGCTTTTTACTATTGCCAGCAATAATGTGCCTGTTATCGCTATAGTGTTCAATAACAGCGGACTGGGAATGATACGCCAGCTGCAGACGGTGCAGTTTGCCAAACACTTTACGTCTTGCGAGCTGCCGGGCTATGTTGACTTTGTAAAATATGCTGCTGCCTTCGGAATTGAAGGTGAGCATGCGGATACGCCGGAGGCTTTGGCTCAGGCAGTGGCCAAGGCGTGGGAATACAGGAAGCCTTATCTTATAGAGGTTTGCGTTAATCCTAAAAATATGGTACTCCCGATGGTAGCTCCGGGACTGGGAATTAATGATTTTGTAAAATTCGCTAACGATGAGATAAAGTGAATTGGCTAAGATTTTGCTTAGTTACTCTTAAAACTCTTGCTGAAACAGGTTAAAAATGTTACGATAAAGGGACAGAAGAAAATATCATCTGTCCTTTTATTTTTTTATGCTTTGGAGAAGAAAATGGGAAATTTATCACAAACTTCTGCTCCGGTGTACGAGGCACTGGAGCGTTTTCGTAAAAAGCGCGTTGTACCGTTTGATGTACCAGGTCATAAGCGCGGTCGTGGCAACCCGGAGCTTCGTGAGCTGTTGGGGGAAAAATGTGTAAACCTGGATGTCAACTCTATGAAGCCTCTTGATAATCTTTGCCATCCTGTTTCGGTAATCCGTGACGCAGAGGAGTTGGCAGCGGAGGCCTTCGGTGCGGCACACGCATTCTTTATGGTAGGGGGTACGACCTCGTCCGTGCAAAGCATGGTGTTGTCCTCCTGTAAGGCAGGCGATAAAATTATCCTGCCGCGCAATGTACACAAAAGTGTGATTAACGCGCTGGTGCTCAATGGCGCGATTCCGGTTTATATCAATCCGCAGGTTGACAGTAAGCTGGGAATTTCTCTGGGGATGGAGATCGGCGAGGTAGCTAAGGCGATTAAGGCAAATCCCGATGCTACGGCAGTGCTCGTAAACAATCCTACTTATTATGGTATCTGTTCGGATTTGCGTTCTATCGTCAAGCTGGCGCATGAGCATAACATGCTCTGTCTGGTGGACGAGGCGCACGGGACACATTTTTATTTCGGAAAAAATATGCCTGTCAATGCGATGGCTGCCGGTGCTGACATGGCATCTGTTTCTATGCACAAATCAGGCGGCAGCCTGACGCAGAGCAGCCTTTTGCTGACGGGCCCGAATGTTAACTGGGAGTATGTAAGCCAGATTATTAATCTGACGCAGACTACCAGTGCTTCGTATCTTCTGCTTTCCAGCCTGGACATTTCCCGCCGTAACCTGTATATGCGCGGCGAGGCATCCTTCGGCAAGGTGCAGGAGATGGCGGAGTATGCCCGCGAGGAAATTAATTCTATCGGTGGCTTTTATGCTTACGGACGCGAGCTGAAAAACGGCAGCAGTATTTATGATTTTGATGTTACCAAGCTTTCGGTCTATACGCGTGATATCGGTCTTGCAGGCATCGAGGTTTATGATTTGCTGCGCGATGAATATGATATCCAGATTGAGTTCGGTGATATCGCCAATATTCTTGCTTATATTTCTATCGGTGATCGTATTCAGGATATTGAACGTCTTGTAGGTGCTTTGGCGGATATCAAGCGCCTGTATTCCAAGGATCCGTCGCAAATGCTCAATACAGAATATATCGCGCCTAAGGTTGTTGTTTCGCCGCAGAAGGCTTTTTATGCCAAGGACGAATCTTTGCCTATACGCGAAACTGCGGGACGCATCTGCAGTGAGTTTGTAATGTGCTACCCGCCGGGAATTCCTATTTTGGCACCGGGTGAGGTTATTACCAAGGATATTATCGATTATATTATTTACGCTAAGGAAAAGGGTTGCTCAATGCAGGGACCGGAAGATCCGGATGTTAATAATATCAATGTATTAGTATAAAGGACGTGATTAAATGGAGCTATGGTTTTCTGACTATCATACAGAAGATGTGAAGCTGGATATCAAAATCGAAAAGCAGCTTTTCGGTGCGGATACGGATTTCCAAAGAATAGACGTTTTTGAATCTAAGGAATTCGGCCGCTTTATCAGCTGTGACGGTACCATAGTCTTTTCGGAAAAGGACGAATTTGTTTATGACGAAATGATAGTCCACGTGCCTATGGCAGTGCATCCGCATGTGCGCAAGGTACTGGTAATCGGCGGCGGCGACGGCGGTGTAGCGCGTGAGCTGACGCATTATGATGAAATAGAAGAGATTGACGTAGTAGAAACAGACCATGTTTTTATCGATGTCTGCCGCGACTATTTTCCTGATAACGCCTGCGGTCTTGATGACCCGCGTGTAACAGTTTTCAACGCTAACGGCCTGCGCTTTTTGCGTACCAAGGTTGATGAATATGATCTTATTATCAGCGATGCTATCGATCCCTTAGGTCATGCGGCGGGCCTGTTTACCAAGGAATTTTATGGTAACTGCTTCCGTGCGCTCAAAGAGGACGGCATCATGGTTTATCAGCATGGCAGTCCCTTCTACGATGAGGATGAGGAAACCTGCCGCGCCATGCACCGCAAGGCCAGCCACAGCTTCCCTATCAGCCGTGTATATCAGGCGCACATTCCGACCTGTCCTTCTGGTTACTGGCTGTTCGGCTTCGCTTCTAAGAAATATCATCCGCTGAAGGATTTTGATGCCAAGAAGTGGCTGGAGCGTGGTATTAAAACATGGTATTATTCCGAGCATCTGCATAAGGGAGCGTTTATGCTGCCGAAGTATGTTGAAGATATGCTGGAGGAAGAAGAAAAATAATTGATTTAAATTTATGAACAGGAGATGATTTGAATTATGAGTAAATTATTAGTAATCGGCTGCGGCGGTGTTGCCGGCGTAGCTATCGCAAAATGCTGCCAAAACAGTGATGTTTTCACCGAGCTGTGTATTGCCAGCCGTACGAAGTCCAAATGTGACGCAGTTAAGGAAAAGCTGCAGCCCACGACCTCTACTGTGATTACTACAGCACAGGTTGACGCTGACAGCAAGGAACAGCTTGTACAGCTGATTAAGGCTTACCAGCCGGATGCAGTGCTGAATGTTGCTCTGCCTTATCAGGACCTGACTGTTATGGATGCCTGCCTGGAATGCAAGGTTGATTACATCGATACCGCTAACTATGAGCCGGAAAACATTGACGATCCTGCATGGCGTGCAGTTTATGACAAGCGCTGCAAGGAAGAGGGCTTCTCTGCTTACTTCGATTATTCCTGGCAATGGGCTTATAAAGAAAAATTTGAGCAGGCCGGCATCATGGCTCTGCTCGGCACCGGCTTTGACCCCGGTGTTACCAGTGTTTTCTCTGCTTATGCACTGAAGCATTATTTTGATGAAATCGAAACGATTGATATTCTGGACTGCAACGGCGGCGACCACGGTTATCCGTTTGCTACCAACTTCAACCCCGAAATTAACCTGCGTGAGGTTTCTGCTCCCGGCTCCTATTGGGAAAACGGCCATTGGGTAGAAATTCCGGCTATGGCTATTAAACGCGAGTATGATTTCCCTGAGGTAGGCATGAAGGATATGTATCTGCTGCACCATGAGGAAATTGAATCTCTGGCGAAGAATATTCCCGGCGTAAAACGTATCCGCTTCTTTATGACCTTCGGTCAAAGCTATCTGACACATATGAAGTGCCTGGAGAACGTTGGCATGCTGTCTACCAAGCCGATTAACTATGAAGGCAAGGAGATTGTTCCTATTCAGTTCCTCAAAGCACTGCTGCCGGATCCTGCTTCCCTCGGTCCTCGCACCGTAGGCAAAACCAACATCGGCTGTATCTTCACCGGTACCAAAGATGGCAAGAAAAAGACCATTTATATTTATAATGTCTGCGACCATCAGGAATGCTACAAAGAGGTCGGCTCTCAGGCTATCAGCTACACCACTGGCGTTCCTGCAATGATCGGTACTGCTCTGGTTATTACTAAGCAATGGCAGGGCAAAGGCGTATTCAATGTGGAAGAATTCGATCCGGATCCGTACATGGATATGCTGAATAAGTTCGGCCTGCCTTGGGTTGTTGACGAAAACCCGGCTACGGTAGAATAAGATGACGGACGCCAAGAAAACTGTAATGCCGGCATATGTTGTCGACAAGGCTGAGGGTGCTTCCCGTTTGGCTGATTTGCAGAAGAATTTGCGCGCAGAGCGTGAGGAGGCGGCGCTGAAGGCGCTGCCGACTCCTTGCTATGTGGTTGATGAAGTCAAGCTGCTTAATAATCTGCGTCTTTTGCAGCATGTGCAGCGCGAAAGCGGTGCGCATATTCTGCTGGCACAGAAGTGCTTTTCTATGTTCCGCCTGTATCCGCTGATGGGCGAATATTTGGCAGGCACGACGGCAAGCGGCATTTATGAAGCGCGCCTCGGTCATGAGGAGATGGGCAAGGAGAACCATGTTTTTGCACCTGCTTTTAAGGAGCAGGATATGCAGGAGCTGGTGCAAATCTGTGACCATATCATTTTCAACAGCTTTGCGCAGTTTGAAAAGCATAAGGCTGCCTGCGCTCAGGACGGTGTGAGCGTTGGTATCCGCGTAAACCCGGAATGCTCGACACAGGAGGGTGAGCATGCAATTTATGACCCCTGTGCCTATGGCTCACGTCTGGGCGTAACGCTGGAAAACTTTCCGGAGGATTTGCCGCCAGAAATAGAAGGCCTGCATTTCCATACGCTGTGTGAGCAGAACGCTGATGACCTGCTGACGACATGGAAGGCTTTCGAAGCGAAGTTCAGCAAGTACTTTAAGCAGCTTAAATGGTTGAATCTAGGCGGCGGCCATCATATTACGCGCAGTGATTATGATGTGGAAGCGCTGATTGATTTAGTAAAATATATTCGTAATACCTATCATGTTGAGGTATATCTGGAGCCCGGCGAGGCTGTGGCGCTCAATGCCGGCTATCTTGTAACAGAGGTGTTGGATATTGTGCATAACGGTCTGGATATTCTTATCCTTGATGCCTCGGCTGCCTGCCATATGCCTGACGTACTGGAGATGCCTTACCGTCCGCCTCTGCGCGGCGGCTATGAGGCTGACGAAAAGCAATATAAATACCGTTTATCCTCGATGACCTGTCTGGCCGGTGACGTGATTGGCGATTACAGCTTTGACAAGGAAATCAAGGTTGGCGATAAGCTGATTTTTGAGGATATGGCGATTTATTCCATGGTTAAAAATAATACCTTTAACGGCATTCCGCTGCCTGATATTGTGCTGCTGCACAAGGACGGTACTACAGAGCTTGTACGCCGTTTCGGTTATGAAGATTTTAAAGGACGTTTGTCATGATGTTAGAGAAAAACTTTACTCCCGCTGCCGACGGCTTTCACATGCCTGGCGAATACGAACCGCATGACGGCTGCATTATCGTTTGGCCGCAGCGTCCGGGCTCCTGGAGCTTTGGCGCAGTGGCGGCCTGCGAAGCGTTTACGGCTGTGATTAAGGCGATTGCGGCGAGCGAAAAGGTTTATGTTATCTGCGGTGCTAAGCATTTTGCTGTGGCGCAGGAATATCTTGCAGGTGTCGCCAATGTTGAGCTGGTTGCTATGGAAACGGACGACAGCTGGGCGCGTGACATCGGCCCGACTTTTGTTGTGTGCGACGGCGCACAGGGACGTGAGCTGCGCGGTGTGAACTGGCGCTTCAATGCATGGGGCGGCGAGGTAGACGGCTTGTATCCCGATTATGAGCAGGACGATGCTTTTGCGGAAAAGTTTGCCGAGCATTATGGTGCTGCCCTGTATGATGCTGTTCCCTTCGTGCTGGAGGGCGGTTCTATTCACTGCGACGGCGAGGGTACGGCATTGGTGACGGAGGCCTGCCTGCTGAGCGCCGGGCGTAATCCCAATCTTTCCAAAGAGCAGATTGAACAAAAGCTTAAGACTTACCTGGGTGTGGAAAAGGTTTTGTGGATTCCGCGCGGTATTTATAACGATGAAACCAACGAGCATGTAGATAATGTCTGTGCCTTTATACGTCCGGGTGAAGTAATTCTGGCTTGGACAGATAACGAAGCTGATCCGCAGTATGCTTTGAGCAAGGCAAGCCTGGATGCTTTGGAGCAGCTGACGGATGCCAAGGGACGCAAAATCATCGTGCATAAGCTGCCTGTTCCTGCGGTGCCTGTGTGCATCACGGAGGAAGAGGTTGCAGGCTTCGACTTTGTCGAGGGTGAGGATATGCGCGAAGCCGGTGAACGTCTGGCGGCTTCGTATGTAAACTTTTATTTCAGTAATGACAGTGTTGTAGTGCCTGCCTTTGGCGGTGAGAATGCGGCCAGCGATGCGTTGGCGGCGGAAATTCTTGCCAAGCTCTGTCCGGAGCGTAAGGTAGTGCAGATACCGGCGCGGGCAATTTTGACCGGTGGCGGCAATATTCACTGCATTACACAGCAAATTCCGAAGGGAGTGTGCTTATGAGCAAGGTAAAGGTGGCAGCAGTGCAGATGCGCTGTGCGCCGACCGTAGAAGAAAATTTGCAGCACGCTGAAGCGCTGGTGCGCGAAGCTGCAGCGAACGGTGCGCAGATTATTCTGCTGCCGGAGCTGTGGGAGCGTCCGTATTTCTGCCAGCAGCGTCGCTATGATTTCTATCAGTATGCACTGCCTACGGAAGAAAATCCTGCGGTGCGGATGGGCAAGCGTTTGGCAAAGGAGCTGAATATCGTTCTGCCTATCAGCTTCTTTGAGCGTGATGTCAATGAATTATATAATTCCATCGCTTGCATTGATGCCGACGGTGAGATTTTAGGTGTTTATCGCAAAACACATATTCCTGACGATCATTTTTATCAGGAAAAATTTTACTTTAAACCCGGTAACAGCGGCTTTACGGTTTTCAATACCAAGTATGGCCGTATCGGTATCGGTATCTGCTGGGACCAATGGTTCCCTGAGACAGCACGTTGCCTGGCGCTGAACGGAGCAGAGCTTTTGTTCTATCCTACGGCGATTGGCTCCGAGCCTATCTTAGACTGCGACAGCATGCCGCATTGGCGCCGTGTTATGCAAGGCCATAGCGCAGCTAATCTGATGCCTGTGGTAGCCGCAAACCGCATCGGTTTGGAAACTGTGGAGCCCTGCGAAGGCAATGCGGGCCAACAGTCCTCCTTGCTGTTCTACGGCTCTTCCTTCATGACCGACGGTACCGGTGAGCTTGTGCAGGACGCATCGCGTGATCAGGAAGAAATTCTTTATGCGGAGTATGATTTGGCAGCCTTGGCTGAGGACAGACTGAGCTGGGGCTTGTTCCGCGATCGCAGACCGGAATGCTACGGTAAAATTGCCGGTAAGTAAATATTGAAGCTACAATAAAAAATCACAATCGGTTATATATTTAACCGGTTGTGATTTTTGCTTTAGCCGATATTGAGCTCGTGCTTGAGAGCATCCTGTAAAATTTTGGAGAAGTTCAGCTTTTTGGCAATCGCCGCATCATTTAACCATTTGGGGATGGTGAGAGTTTTTTTGACTGCTTTGGTAAAGTGCTCTTTGGCATATGCTTCTACATCAACACTTACTATATTAACAAAGGCTTCTGCGTAATCGCTATATTCTTCGTTAACGTCAATAGTGTTTAATTCAGAAGGTGTAGGAGCAGCCTCATTGCTGAGCTTTGCTTCGTAAAGGAAGCCTGCCAGGCAGTCTGTTGCCATTTTCATAGCATTTTGTAAATCCGTACCACAGGTTGCGAGGTGGTTAAGGTCTGGGAAAATTACGGTGTATTGTCCGTCTTTTTCTTTATAAAAGCACGCAGGATACATTGATAACATAAAATCACCCTTTCTGAAAATCTAAACCGGCTTGTTTGAAAATAGCTTTAACTGTGCCTATGGGAATATCTCCCTTATGGTTAGGAACAGTTACTTTATTAGGTTGGCGTGGATGTATGTAATAAAAGTGGGAGCCTCTGGTCGAATATAATGTCCAACCGGCTTTTTTCAGTAGCTTTTCCAGTTCTTTAAATTTCATGATATTGCTCCTTTCATAATTGTATCATTTAACACGTATAAAAACAATACGTATTGATGATGCTATTAAAAAAGGAGTATTGCAGTTGGTACTACAATACTCCTAAGAGAACGACAACAGTATTAAATTTGTATGTTAGACTTATTATATCATAGAAAATATGGTTAGAGGTATATTTGCAAAAATTTCATAAGATGTTTGGATTAATGATGATAAAATTTTGACTATCTCATCCTCCTACTTTGTCATCAGGCAGATACATAATGGTTGTGCTGTAAATAATGATGGTGCAGACTGCCAGACAGATAGCTATTATTGTGAACAGCTTCAGCCAGGGAATTTCCTGCTGCAGATATTTGCGGCAGTAGCGCCAGAAGCAGGTGATGGTGAAGATGTTGAAAATGCTGCCTAAAATGAGCATAGTCCAGACGCTTTTGGCGAGCGGCAGGTAGGAAAGGCTGAGATTGATGGCTGCGAGCACAGGCATGGCAGTCATAGTGTTGTAGATTTTGCCGTCTGCTATGGCAAAGCTGGCGGTGAGAACAACGCTGCCTAAAATCAGCGGCAACAGTGAGGCGCAAAGCAGCTGTGTGTTGCCGGGATTATATTGCTGCAGCCTGCTGCGCCAGAGAAAACGCCCGAAGAGCTTGTAAAGAATAAATGCATAAAGTGTTGTCAAAATAGCGCTGGCAAGAGTATCCATGCCGCCGAAGCCGATGAAAGCAACAAGAAAATGAATTACAAAAAAGCCCAATGCCCCCAAAAAGAAGAAGAGCTGGTTATAAAGCCAGTACCAAAAGGCTAATGGCAGAAAAGTACGCATAGCAGAACCTCCTCACATAATGTATTCAGCAAATGCTTGTTGATAGTTTAGTGCTCACTTTTATTATAATATGAGTGCGGTGAAAATGCTATGCTTTTGCTTCGTTGAGTAAAATTAGCTTGAATTTTTGCTGAGAATATAAAAAGTCCGATTCGTCTGTGCTGACAAATCGGACTTTCTTATTTGGCTGATTTTTTTAGGCTTTACAATTATTCCTCAACGTAATTGTTGGCTTTATCATAAAGTTCAGCAACGTCCTTGGAAGGACCGCCGCTGAGCAGGGAAACAATGACACCTGCTACAAGGCTGGCAAAAAAGCCGGGGATAATTTCGTAGATGCCGGTGGAGACTGCCATAGTCAGGTACCAGCCGATATCGACAACAGCACCGACGATGATGCAGGCTACCGCACCCTGGAAGGTGAAGCCGCGCCAGAAAAGGCTGAGCATGATAGCAGAACCGAAGGCTGCACCGAATACGCCCCAGGCGTTGGCAACAAGCTCCATAATGCTGCCTGCACGCGGAGAATCGGCAATAAGCAGAGCAACGAAGGAGATAACGAGTACGACGATGCGGCCTGCCCAAAGCATTTCCTTGTCACCGGACTGGTATTTGCGGATTACAGGCTTGTAAACGTCGCTGGCAAAGGCAGAAGCGGAAGCGAGCAGCTGACTGGAAGCAGTACTCATGGAAGCTGCCAATACGCCGGAGAGCAGGATACCGCTCATCAGAGCCGGGAAAATGCTGCGAACCATGGCGATGAATACCAGAGAGTTTTGGTTGATGTTTTCATCCATGCCCAGATACATACGGCCTACTACGCCTACCATGGTAGCGAAGAAGCAGATGAGGGCGGTCCAGCTGATAGCGATAACAGCGGATTTCTTCATTTCCTTCTGGGATTTGAGGGACATGAAGCGGATGATGATATGCGGCATACCGAAGTAGCCGAGACCCCAGCCGAAGCCGGAGATAATATCAGAGGTTTTGGCAACCGGATTCCAGTAATCGGGCGGAATGCCGGCAACAGCCTGCGGATTTATTAAGGATACTGCGAAGATAGGTGCAATCAGCAGAGAACCAAGAATCATCAGACCTTGGTAGAAGTCGGTCCAGCAAACAGCGGAGAAGCCGCCTAAGAAGGTGTAGCCGATGATGATGAAGGCTGCCACATACATGGTGTAGGTCTGATCAATGCCGATAACGGTGTTGAACAAAGTACCGCAAGCCTTGATGCTGGATGCGGAATAAATAGTGTAGGCAATAAGGAAAACGATTGCACAGATTACCTGCAACACGTGGGACTTAGATAAAAAGCGGTTGCTGAGGTACTGCGGAATAGTGATGGCATCGTTGGCCACAATGGAAAAACGGCGCAGGCGCGGTGCCTGAAAAATCCAGCTTAAGGAATAGCCGGTGAGCAGGCCGATACTGATCCAGGCCTGACCGAGGCCGAGAGCGTAGATAGATGTCGGCAAGCCCATGAGCACCCAGGCGCTCATATCAGAAGCACCGGCAGAAAGAGCGGTTACCCACGGTCCCATCTGACGGCCGCCGAGAAAGTAGGTTTTTTCACCACCCTGACGATTTTTATAGAAGAACCATATGCCGATTGATAGCATGAACAACAGGTAGATAATGAATACTACCATTTCTGTATAATTCACAAACACCCCTCCAAAATTTAAGAATAGATAACATTATTATACACTTAATCTTTGTGCTACTGCAAGCAAATAATAAAAATAAAGTGCTTAATCTGCGGCGGACAGTGTTTTGAGGACTAATCCGAACACTGCTTGCTGCTGATTAAGCACTGAAAGTTTACCATGTGAAATATGTATAAGCTGTAAAGAGAGTCAGAATGATGATTTCGCAAAGCAGGACTGGCTTAAGCGTTTTGAAAAAGTTGGCTTTAAAATAATCGACGGTGATAACAAGACACATATGCGTCGGTGTGAGCATCTGTCCGGCAATACCGAAGGCCATGGCAACGCCGGCCAGGTTCAGGCTGCCTGTCTGCATAGCGGCGACAATGGGCATAACGATGGCCACGTGTCCTTGCGACATACCTGTAAGCACGCCGATGATGAAGCTGACGCAGGCGATGATAACAGGCACCGGCAGAGGAGAGCTTTGGAAGGCTGCGACGATTTCCTGCAGCACGTGGGTGACGGTCAAAATCTGAATGAAGTAGAGGATGCAGAGCACATTGAGAAACATTTTGATGTCCAGCGCACCGATAACAACATCCTTGAGGCCAACCTCGCGCTTAGTAAAGCGCAGGACCAGAAACAGGCAGGCTGTGACCAGGCCCATGCCGGCGGAGGCATTAAAGCCGCAGAATACTACGAGAATAAAGGTGATAATGACAGGCGAAAGCGCTAGCCATAAATCCTGTGTACCCTGACTATCATTATTAATTTTTTCGGTATAACTGTTTTCCGCTTTGATGGGGCGGATGAGAACAAACCAGCCTGCGGAGAAGGCCAGTACGGTAAGCCAGGCCAGATGCAGGATGAATTCACTGTAGCTGACACCGGCAATGTTGCAGGCCATTATCATACCGGGGATAATCGGGCTGGAAAATTCAAAGATATGGCGGAACCAGAAATTGATGGCAGCTTTATGCTCCTGTTCGATAGGCAGATTTTTGCTGGCTTCCTCTACAATAGGTGCAGAAAAGCGCGCGCCGCCTAATGACGGCAGCAGTCCTAAGAAGGCAGGCATCACGGCCAGGGTTACCTTAGCGCTGGAAAAGATGCGTTGCAGCGCCTGCACCATACCGGCCAGTGCACCGCTGGTACGCAGCTCGATTTCCAGGCACATGACAAAATAGAGGGCAAAAAGAATATCATAGGTGCGCGGCATTGTTAATGTTTCGCGTAATGCCTGCACCAGATACGGCAGCTCCGGTGCTTTCATCAGCCAGATAAAAATACCGCTGGTGAGCATACAGGGGCCGATGGGAATGTGACGACGCAGCATAAGGATAATCATGAGCATGGCGATTGTAAGCAGAAGAAATATATTCATAAACAGTTTTTCCTTTCGGTTGCGTAATTGTTGGCAAATACCAAGTAATTGCTGATGATGTTTATTTATTATACACCCTGCTACAAAAAAATCATAATAAAACTGTAAAAAATCTTAGTATGGGATGCAAATAATGCTATAATGTAAGCAGAGATACAGAAACGGAGGTCAGATTATGCAGATAGAAAGATTAAGGCTGAAGAATTTCCGTTGTTACGATGAGCTTGATATTGATTTTGAACCTAGGCTGACAGTTATTGTAGGTGAAAACGGCAAGGGCAAGACGGCGATTTTTGATGCGCTGGCAATTGCTCTGGAGCCCTATCTGCGCAGCTTTGATGCCAGTGGCCGGCAAATTACTCACCAGGATGTACGGCGTGTGCCTGTTTATAAAAAGGATATGCGTCATATTGATGGCATGGAATGCCATTATCCGGTAGAAATTAAGCTGGAGGGTGAGGTTTACGGCAAAAAGCTTACCTGTACCCGCCGCCTGCTGGAGGGGAATGTGCCTGAGGATGATGCTGATGAGCTGTGCGAACGTGGCTGTGCATTGGCACACGATGCTAAGGAGAACGGCAACAGGCTGCTGCCGGTGCTGGCCTATTACGGTACTCAGCGCATTTGGGTAGACAGCAAGCTGATGACAAATTTTCATAAGTCACTGATGGAACGCAATGTAGGCTACGAGGAATGTCTGGAGCCGTCTTCTTCCTACAGCACCTTCGGGAAATGGTTTGAGTACGTTACCAAGTGTGCGCAGTCAGAGCAGCAGTACAGCGCAGAGGTGAAGCGCAATGTGATGCTGAAGAATGCTATTCAGAACGCTGTAGACGTGTGTCTGGAAAGTACCGGCCTGCGTGATTTGTATTATAATTATCGCCTGAAATGCTTTGTTGTCAGTCATCCCGATATGGGTGAAATGGTGGTAGATGAATTGAGCGACGGCTTCCGCAGTATTATCAGCATGGTGGCTGACCTGGCCTATCGCATGGCGCGTCTGAATCCGCAGCTGCGTGAGGATGCGGTAACCAAGACTCCGGGGCTTGTATTGATTGATGAGGTAGAAATGCATCTGCACCCGCTGTGGCAGCAGACGGTACTGCTGGATTTGCAGAAAACCTTCCCGATGGTACAGTTTGTAGTGACTACGCATAGTGCGCAGGTGCTTAGCAGCGTGCCGGCAGAGAGCATACGTGTATTGGCTTGGGGCAAGCAGTTCGAAGGCGTGCGCCACGTAGATTTTTCCTTGGGCGCCAACAGCTATCAGCTGCTGCAGGATATTCAGAATGTGAGCCCACGTCCGCAAGCTCTGCCGATTGTGCAGGATTTAAAGCGTTATCTGCAGCTGGTGAGCGAGGATGCCTGGGATACGCCGGAGGCGCTGAAGCTGCGCAAAAAGCTGGATAAATGGTCCAAGGGCAAGGAGCCTGCTCTGCTGCGTGCGGATATGGATATCCGTATGCGTCAGTTCCGCAGGAGGCGCTCATGAAACGTGTTTATAAAAGCAAGGAAGAACCTGAGCTTCTCAGGCAGTACAGGCTGCATAATCCCGAGGAAACCTGGGAGCATTTCCGCCGTCGCTGCCGCAGGGGTTATAAACAGGTGCGGGAAGCAATTTTGCGTGACCAGCACGGCCTTTGCGCCTATTGTGAGGTAGGCATTAAGCTGGCGGAGGAGGAAGGCGAGGTTGACGACTTCCGCGTGGAGCATTTTTATCCGAAAAATGCTACGCAGGAGCATGGGCACAACTATCATCTGGATTGGCGCAATCTGTTGGGCGTGTGCCACGGCGGCAGTCAGCCCTATGTGCCTGATCCCGAGTGGCGCTATTCCAGCCAGAAGCGTGACCGCAGCTGCGATGTGCCTAAGGGTGGACGTGAAATTACAAACTATATCCTCAATCCGTTGAAGATTCCCGGCAAAATCCGTCTGTTCCGTTATGCGGAGCATAGCGGGCGGATGTACGTAGACGAAGACACCTGCCCCAAAGATTTGCAGGGTAAGGCGCGCAGTACCATCCGCGAGCTGAACTTGAACGCGCCGCGTCTGATGCGCATGCGCCGTGAGGTAATTCATACGCTGGAGGACCAGATAAGTGATGAGCTTAGTAAGGGGCGTGAGCTGGATGAAGTTTTGGAAATGCTGGCGACCATCTGTCTGGTGCCTGATTATAATGGTGTGACGCTGCCGTTCTTTTCTGTTATCCGTTGGTATCTGGGCGAGGCAGCGGAAGAAGTTATCCGTTCGAGCGGAGCAAAGCTATAGCGTTCAAATCCTGTCTGCGATGCAGGCAGGATTTTTTTCGTCCATGAAGAATAATATAAAATGGTTCCAGAAGCATGAAATTTTGATAAATACACTATAAAAAAGGAGAATAGAGAAATGCAAGTTACAAATAAGGCTTTCAAGGCTTACGATGTACGTGGTGTTTACCCTACGGAGGTTAATGAGGAAATGGCTTACCGTATGGGACGCATTTTTTCAGCAATGTTTGCTGCAGAAACTGTTGTTGTCGGACATGATATCCGCCTGAGCGGCAGAGCATTGGTAGATGCGCTGACAGAGGGACTGCGCCATGGCGGTACCAAGGTTATTGATATCGGCCAATGCGGTACGGAAATGATTTATTTTGCTACCGCTCATCTGAAAGCAGACGGCGGTATTATGGTTACTGCCAGCCATAATCCTAAGGAATACAATGGCATGAAGCTGGTGCGTCGTGATGCGCGACCTGTTTCCAGTGATACCGGCCTGAAGGAAATCGGAGAGATGGTTGCTACTACAAAGCCGTTTGCACATCAGGTGGTAGCAGGCAAGACTATGGGTGCCTTGGAGCAGATGGATATTATGCCTGCTTATATTGAGCATTTACTGACTTACGTTGATACGAGTGTGCTCAAACCGATGAAGATTGTTGCTAACCCCGGCAACGGCGGTGCCGGCCCGATTCTGAAGGAGCTGGCGAAGCATCTGCCGTTTGAATTTATCACGCTGAACGAAACTCCTGACGGCACATTCCCGAACGGTGTGCCCAACCCGCTGCTGCTGCCAAATCGTGAGGCTACGGCCAAGGTTGTGCGCGAGAGTGGTGCTGATCTGGGTATTGCCTGGGATGGTGATTTCGACCGCTGCTTCCTTTTTGACGAGAAGGCAGATTTTATCGAAGGCTATTACATTGTCGGCCTGCTGGCGGAGGTTTTCCTGCACAAGGAGCCGGGTGCGAAGATTATGTTCGACCCGCGCCTGACTTGGAATACGGAAGCTATTTTGCAGCGTGACGGCGGTGTGCCTGTGCGCTGCAAGAGCGGCCATGCCTTTATGAAGGAATGCATGCGCAACAATGACGTGCTGTACGGCGGCGAGATGAGTGCGCATCATTATTTCCGCGATTTCTCCTGCTGCGACAGCGGCATGATTCCTTGGCTGCTGGTTACCGAGCTGATGTGCCGCAGCGGCAAAAAGCTCAGCGAGCTGGTAGGCGAGCGCGTTGATATGTATCCCTGCAGCGGTGAAATAAACCGCAAGGTGGCAGATTCCGCAGCAGTGCTGGCTGAGCTGGGCAAAAAATATGCTGACGGCGAGCAGGACCATCTGGATGGACTGAGCGTTGCCTATGACAACTGGCGCTTTAATGTGCGTGTATCCAATACGGAGCCTGTAATGCGCTTAAACGTAGAAACTAAGGGTGACAAGGAGCTGCTTGCTGCGAAGACAGCAGAATTATTGGAAGTTATTGGCGGCGAAGAAGCTTAACTTTCCTGAGTATCCGTGTTTTTTCGTAAAGCACTGCCTGCAGCGTTGCTGCTATGCATATATTTCATTTGAGTCTGTAAAGGAGATAAGATTAAATGTTTAAACCTGTACGTAAAGCCGTTATTCCGGCAGCAGGCCTAGGCACACGCTTTTTGCCTGCTACCAAAGCAACTCCGAAGGAGATGCTGCCTATTGTTGATAAACCGACCATCCAATATATTATCGAAGAGGCTCTTGCTTCCGGCATTGAGGATATCCTGATTATTACCGGCCGCAGCAAGCGTGCCATTGAAGACCATTTCGACCGCAGCATAGAACTGGAGCTGAACTTGGAGGCCAGTGGCAAAACCAAGGAGCTGGAGTTAGTACGCAAAATTTCCGATATTCGCATTCACTATATCCGCCAAAAGGAACCGCGTGGACTTGGCCATGCTATTTTGTGCGCTAAGCATTTTGTGGGCGATGAACCATTTGCTGTATTGCTGGGTGACGACGTTGTTGACAGCCAGGTGCCTGCGCTGAAGCAGCTGATTGATGTCTATGATAAAACCGGTGCCAGCGTTTTAGGTGTGCAGGAGGTGCCGCAGGAGAAGGTATCTGCTTATGGCATTGTTGCCGGTGAACCGACTGGTGAAGCACGCACTGTTAAGGTAAATGATATGGTAGAAAAGCCTGCGGTAGAAGAAGCGCCTTCCCGTCTGGCGGTTTTGGGACGTTATGTAATTACACCGGAAATTTTCCGGATTCTGGAGCAAACTCAGCCCGGCCGTGGTAATGAAATCCAGCTGACCGATGCACTTAAAGTGCTGGCTAAGGAGCAGCCGATGTATGCTTATGATTTTGAAGGACGTCGCTATGATGTGGGTGATAAGCAGGGCTTCCTGGAGGCAACTGTAGAAATGGCGCTGAAGCGTCCTGACCTGCGTGACAAGTTCCTGGATTATCTGCAGGGAATTGTTGCCAAGGAGAGCAAATAAGCGATGAATATCCTTGTCACCGGCGGAGCAGGTTATATTGGCTCCCATGTAGTGGAGGAGCTGCAAAAGAGCGGCTTTACTCCTATTGTTTATGATAATTTTTCTACCGGCCATGAGGCGGCAGTGCCTGACGAAGTACAGCTGGTAGAAGGCGATATCCATGATGTACGCTTTGCCAAACACATTATGGAGCAGTTTAAAATTGATGCGGTGATTCATTTTGCTGCCAGCAGTCTGGTAGGTGAATCTATGACCGACCCGGCGAAATATTATTTTAATAATGTTGAAGGCAGCCTGCATCTTTTAGAGGCTATGCGTGGTGCCGGTGTGGACCGCATGGTATTTTCTTCTACCGCAGCTGTTTACGGTGAGCCGGAGGCAGTGCCTATTACCGAGGACAGCCGTCTGGCACCGACCAACGTTTACGGCCGTACCAAGCTGGCGATTGAAGGCATGCTGGCGGATTATGACCATGCCTATGATATGCGTTATGTGGCTTTGCGTTATTTTAACGCTGCCGGTGCTTCTCCGACGCGCGATATCGGCGAGGACCACAGCCCCGAAAGCCATCTGATTCCGCTGATTCTGAAAACAGCGCAGGGCGTGCGCAAGCAGGTTTCTATCTTCGGTACCGATTATCCGACGGCTGATGGTACCTGCGTGCGTGACTACATTCATGTCTGCGATTTGGCGAAGGCGCATGTGCTGGCGCTCAAGCATCTTTTGAGCGGTGGCAGCAGCCGTGTATATAACTTGGGCAGCGAAAATGGTTTCAGCGTGCGCCAGATGATTGACAGTGCTAAGAAGGTTACTGGCGTTGACTTCCCCGTTGTGGAGGAGGCGCGTCGTGCCGGTGATCCCGCAGTGCTCATTGCATCTTCGGCAAAAATCCGCGAGGAGCTAGGCTGGGAGCCGCAGCATAGCAGTGTATATGAGGTTATCAGCACCGCGTGGAAGTGGCATAAGGGCCATCCGCATGGCTATTGCGGCTAAAAGTAAATAAATGCATATTAAAAACCGGTTTCCCAGGCTTTTAAGCCGATAGGGAAACCGGTTTTGTTGTATACGAAGAAAAGTTTTGCTGTTCGCAGGTTATTTGCGTTTGTTGAGGAACTTGCCGATGTCGAAATGCTTGCCTGCCAGCAGGCAGTCGATACGCGCGGTAACTACATCGTTATTGCTGAGCTGACGTGCTTTAATCAGCGAGCGGCGGATGGCAGGCGTGATAAATTCCTGCCCCCAATCATCGACGATACCGCATGCAATGCCGCGCGGCAAATCGAAGATGGATTCCAAGGCAGCGCAGATAATAGCATCGCTTTCACCAGGATGTGTGTTGAGATAACGCAGCGGTACCAGCAGGTCGTTTTGTTCTACGCAGTAGCGGGGCAGGTCTGATTCAATTTGACGCAGCACGCGTTCGGAGCGCTGCTCGCCTTCGTAGGAAAGCAGGTACGGGAACAGAGGTGTTTCGTCCGGATGCGCCAGCCAAAAATCGAAAAGCCGCGGCCAAATGTCTATATCAAGCTCCACTGCCAGGTTGCACAGCTGGTAATCGAGCTTATCATCCTTGATTAAATTATTTTCTATTTCCGGCTGCCAGTCCTTGCGGTAGATGATTTTTTCGCAGGCGGCAATCTGTTCATGGCATTGATTAAGAGTGAGCTGCATATGGTTCTGCTCATCGCAAAGCTGCTGCAGCGCCGTAACGTAGCTGATTAAATCAAGTACATCCTCCGGTTTGCTGACATGTGCTTCCGCCTGTTCAAGCAGACAGGTAAGCAGCTTGTTCAGATGGATATCGCTGATGTTGAATTGCTCTTCGATTACCTCTGCCGGGAAGTGGTTGAGCATAATCAGATAATTGCCCACGATGATAACAGTGCTTTTATACTGTGCGTAGTTAAGCGGCTGTGCCAGCTGTTCCTCTAAATGTGTTTCTCTGATGAATTTGACGGACAGTGGCGGATATTCTACATCGATATCGGGACCGTTTTGCAGCAGCCAGAGGCGTTCCTCCTCATCACGGCAGTGGCAGTCGGTAATGCTGAAAACCTTGCCCCAGCCGCTGGTGCAGCGGATAAGCTCCCAGATAGCGTTTTGCGGGTTAAAATTTGTTACGCGGCAGGAATATAAAAAGGCGAAGGTAAATTCCTCGCAGTGTGCTATGCGCAGCAAATCCTGCCACAGCTCCGGCTCCTGCTGACAAATTTTTTCCATGCCGTACATGCCGAAAAGCAGTAGGGCGAATTTTACCTGCTCGCGTCCGTCGGCGTTGTAGAAAAAGCGTCGCGCCAGATCAAAGGCAACACTGTTGATATCGTTTTGGTCCAAGGCTTCAATAAAGGGATCGCAATATTCCGCAAAGGCCATGCCCTTCAGTTCATTGTACAGTTTGCTGCGTTGCTGGGTAGTAGGCTCGTTCAGATAGGCTTGCAGCAGCTTCAGCAGTACGCTGGCGGATTTGGGATTGGGCAGGTTGCCCATTGTGTAGTGAAAGGCATCCTCGGAGCCAAGGGGTCGGGGAATGGTGGCGTAGCGGTCATCGCACAGATTAGTAGCCGTAAAGCGGCCATGCTCGTCCAGATGGCTGTTTACGTATTGATAGATTGTCTGTTTCATGTGCTCACCTCGTAATAAAAATATGTATTGCAGCAAATAATGCTGTTTTTAAAAAAGCAAAGAGTAACTATATCATAACATAGAGGAAAAATAATGACCAGCAAAAAAGTAAGGCTGCCGTAGCAGCGGAAATCCGCCACGGCAGCAGCCTTAAGTTTAAGCGTATGCAATTTACATTTGAGTTTTGATTTCCAGGAGGCAGTCGCCGCTTTCTACGCGTTCGCCTGCAGCTACATGGATAGCGCTGACGATGCCGGAAATCGGTGCCGAAAGCGTGGTTTCCATCTTCATGGCTTCGGTAACAATCAGCGGAGTGCCCTTGGTAACGGACTGGCCCTTTTCTACCAGCACCTTGACAACGGAGCCGGAAAGGGAAGCACCGATTTCACCAATGTTGCCTTTTTCTGCTTTCTTGCGGGTAACAGTGGTGGTCTTGGCGTTGCGGTCCTTGATTTCGATTTCACGTGGCAGACCGTTGAATTCGAAGAAGACGGTACGCATACCGGCAGCATTGGCTTCGGAGATGTGGTCCAGCTTGATTACGAGCACTTTGCCTTGTTCAATTTCAACCTTGATAACCTCGCCCGGAGTCATGCCGAAGAAGAAGGTAGGAGTATCGAGAACGGATATATCGCCGAATTGGTTGTAACGGTTTACCCAGTCGGTGAATACCTTCGGATAGAGGCAGTAAGCGCTTACTGCTTCGTCCGTAGTAGGTGCTTCCAGCTCTTTGAGCTTAGCGCGTACATCCTCAAAATCTACCGGAGGCAGTACAGCACCCGGACGTTCGCTGATAGGTGCGCGTCCTTTGAGCACCAGCTTCTGCAGCTTTTCGGGGAAGCCCTGGTACGGAGTGCCGATGCGTCCTTCGAAGAATTCCACAACGGAGGCCGGGAAGTCCAGAATATCGCCCTTAGCGTAAACATCTTCTTCCGTCAGGTCGTTCTGCACCATGAAGAGTGCCATATCACCGACAACCTTGGAGGATGGAGTAACCTTGATTAAATCGCCGAACATCATGGATACGCGGTGATACATATCCTTGATTTCCTCCCAGCGATGGATGAGGCCCAGAGCCTGTGCCTGCTGTTTGAGGTTGGTATATTGTCCGCCGGGCATTTCATGTACGTAAACCTCGGGGTTGGGGAAGTTTTCAGTTCTGTCGGCAGCCTTGTAGTAGGGGCGTACAGTTTCCCAATAGCGGGACAGCTCGTTCATAGCGTCTACATCAAGACGCGGTTGACGCGGATGGCCGCTGAGAGCGTAGTACAGGCTGCTGCCGCTGGGCTGGGAGGTGCCGCTGCTCATAGCGCTCATAGCAGTATCGACAATATCAACGCCGGCATCGATAGCACGCGCGTAGGTGTAGATAGCGTTGCCGCTGCCCTCGTGGGTGTGCAGATGGATAGGTACGTTGACGTAGGATTTGAGGCTGCTTACAAGGCGGTAAGCTGCTTCCGGCTTAAGCAGGCCTGCCATATCCTTGATGGCGATAATGTTGGCACCGGCTTTTTCCAGCTCCTTAGCCATATTGATGTAGTAATGTAAATCGTATTTATCGCGGTTGGGGTCGAGAATATCGCCGGTGTAGCACAGTGCTGCCTCTGCTACCTTGCCGCATTCGCGGACGGTGTCAATCGACAGGCGCATATTGTCCAGACCGTTGAGGCTGTCGAAGATACGGAAAACGTCGATACCGTTCTTGGCTGCCAGCTTGATGAACTGCTTAACAACATTATCCGGATAGCTGGTGTAGCCTACGGCGTTGGCGCCGCGCAGCAGCATCTGGAAGAGAATGTTCGGAGCAGCCTGACGGAATTGTGCCAGACGCTGCCAAGGGCTTTCGTCGAGGAAGCGATAGGCTACGTCAAAGGTAGCGCCGCCCCAGCATTCAAAGGAGAAAAGTCCGGGAAGCTTGCCAGCGGTGTCGCGCATAACGCGCAGCATATCGGCAGTACGCAGACGGGTTGCGAAGAGAGACTGATGCGCATCACGGAAGGTGGTGTCGGTGAGCAGAACCTCCTGCTGTGCCAGTACCCATTCAGCCAGACCTTCAGGTCCGCGGGTATCCAGAACGTGCTTAGCACCCAACGCCAGAATGCCGTTGTAGGGTTTGGGCATATTCAGCGGTGCGAAGTCCGGCTTCGGCTGTACGCCGACGTTGGAATAGCCGTTGACGGTGATATCAGCAATATAGTTCAGCAGCTTATTACCACGGTCCAGTGTTTTTTCGAAGACGAACAGCTCCGGTGTATTGTCAACAAAGTCGGTTGTGTAATCGCCCTTGATGAAATGCGGGTTCTGCAGTACATTTTCCAAAAATTTGATATTAGTCTTAACGCCGCGGATACGGAATTCTTTTAAGCAGCGCAGCATCTTGGTAATTGCAATCTGGTGAGTGAGGCCCCAGGTGGTAGCCTTAACCAGCAGAGAATCGTAGTACGGAGTGATAACGGAGCCGGTGAAGGCATTGCCGCCGTCCAGACGGATGCCGAAGCCGCCGCCGCTGCGGTAGGTAATCAGCTTGCCGGTATCCGGCATAAAGTTGTTGGACGGGTCCTCGGTGGTAATACGGCATTGGATAGCATGGCCGATGGTTGTCAGCTCATCCTGCTGCGGCAGGGCGATTTCCGGGCCGTGCAGGTTGTAGCCCTCGGCAATTTTGATTTGTGTCTGTACAATGTCGATACCGGTAATCTGCTCGGTAACGGTGTGCTCAACCTGAATGCGGGGGTTAACCTCGATGAAGTAGAACTTGCCGTCGGGAGTAGCCAAAAATTCTACGGTGCCGGCGCTGATGTAGTCAACATTTTTCATCAGCTTGACAGCAGCCTCGCAGATAGCTTTGCGCTGTTCTATAGGCAGAGCGAAGGCCGGAGCAATTTCAACCAGCTTCTGATGGCGGCGCTGTACGGAGCAGTCGCGCTCAAACAGATGCATTAAATTGCCGTGGGTATCGCCGATAATCTGTACTTCAATGTGTTTCGGATTTTGCAGATATTTTTCCAGATATATTTCATCATTGCCAAAGGCTTTTTTAGCTTCACTTTTAGCCATGTCGTAGGCAGTTATGGCTTCTTCGGCGCTGTGAACAACGCGCATACCGCGGCCGCCGCCGCCGTTGACTGCTTTAATGATGATAGGATAACCGCATTTTTCGCCAAAGGCCAGTACCTCATCGAGGCTGTTTACTGTACCCTTGCTGCCGGGAATCATGGGGATGCCTGCCAGCTCGGCTTGCTTACGGGCGTTGATTTTGTCGCCGAACATTACCAGGTGTTCCAGACGCGGGCCGATGAAAATCAGGCCTTCCTCAGCACAGCGGCGTGCTAAATTACTGTTTTCGGATAAAAAGCCATAACCGGGATGGATGGCATCTACGTCATGCTCCTTGGCTACGCGCAGAATGTCTTCGATATCAAGATAAGCGTCGGTCGGACTTTTGCCTTCGCCTACCATGTAGGCCTCGTCGGCTTTGTTGCGATGCAGGGACAGGGTGTCCTCCTTGGAATATATAGCAACAGTACGGATTCCTAATTCGTTGCAGGCGCGGAAAACGCGGATGGCGATTTCGCCGCGGTTAGCAACTAAAACTGTATTAATTTTAGGCATAAGTTTGACCTCCTTAGATAGTTACAAGCTAATTGTATAGAAAACGGCATGTAAATTCAAGGGATAGGACGCATGTATACAAGTATTCTTGCAGGGGACGAGGAGAGTGTGATTTTTTAACACTTTTTGTGTTGACGATACAATCAGCTTCACATTTTTTTCGTTTGTTTATTGCTATAAATAGGTATACAATAATACTTATAAAGCATAGCGAGGAGATGAAATGATGAACGATAACAATGATAAAAAACGGCCATTGACGTATTATTATATGCTGATGCTGGTTTTGATTCTGGTATTCAATTCCGTAATCATGCCAATGTTCTTCAACCCGAAAATGAAGGAGGTTTCCTATAATAATTTTCTTCAGATGGTGGATGAAGGCAAGGTATCTAAGGTAGAAATTACCGATAAGCGTCTGGCTGCGGTTGATAAGAACAACGAAAAGGAAATTTATGTTACCGGCAGGGTGGAGGACCCGGAGCTGGCCAACCGCCTGATGAAGAGTAAGGTAGAATTTACGCAGGTTGTGCCTAAGGAACAAAGTCCGCTTGTAACCTTTTTCACCAATTGGGTACTGCCGATTTTGATTTTCTTTGGCTTGGGACAGTTATTTATGTACTTCATGGGCAAGCGTATGGGCGGTAACGCCATGAGCTTCGGCAAGAGCAATGCCAAGGTCTATGTGGAAGCGCAGACAGGCAAGAGCTTTGCCGATGTAGCAGGTCAGGATGAGGCCAAAGAAGCACTGATGGAGCTGGTTGATTTTCTGCATAATCCAGGCAAGTACAAGGATATCGGTGCCAACATGCCGAAGGGTGCATTGCTGGTAGGCCCTCCCGGTACAGGTAAAACCTTGCTGGCGCGTGCGGTAGCAGGCGAAGCTAAGGTGCCGTTCTTCAGCATCAGCGGCAGTGAATTTGTAGAAATGTTCGTCGGCATGGGCGCTGCCCGCGTGCGCGATTTGTTTAAGCAGGCGCAAGAAAAGGCACCTTGCATAGTATTTATCGATGAAATCGATGCCATCGGCAAACGCCGTGATAACGGCCAGTTCGGCGGCAATGATGAACGAGAGCAGACTTTAAATCAGCTGCTTAGCGAAATGGACGGCTTTGACGGCAGCAAGGGTGTAGTTATTCTGGCAGCTACCAACCGTCCGGAATCTCTGGATAAGGCGCTGCTGCGTCCGGGACGTTTTGACCGCCGCATTCCTGTGGAGTTGCCGGATCTGAAAGGCCGTGAGGCTATTCTGAAGGTTCATGCACGTAATGTGCATATGGCAGACAATATCGACTATGGCACGTTGGCGCGGGCAACAGCCGGAGCCAGCGGTGCGGAGCTCGCCAACATTATCAACGAGGGTGCGCTGCGAGCTGTAAAAATGCATCGTAACGTGGTGGAGCAGGAAGATCTGGAGGAATCCATTGAAACTGTTATCGCCGGTTACCAGCGCAAGGGCGCGGTAATTTCTCCCGCAGAGAAAAAGGTTATTGCCTACCACGAAATCGGTCACGCACTTGTGGCTGCTATGCAGAAGCACAGTGCTCCGGTTCATAAGATTACTATTATTCCGCGTACCAACGGAGCTTTGGGCTACACCATGCAAATCAGCGAAAATGACAGCGTGCTGATGACCAAGGAAGAGCTGTTCAACAAGATTGTAACCATGACCGGCGGCCGCAGTGCTGAGGAGGTTGTTTTCGGCAGCATTACCAGCGGCGCTTCCAATGATATCGAGCAGGCTACCAAGCTGGCACGCAGCATGGTAACGCGTCTGGGTATGACGGAAGAATTTGATATGATGGCTACCGAGGTTGTGGCCAATCGTTATCTGGGCGGTGACGCTGCCCTGCAGTGCAGTGAAACTACAGCCGGCAAGATTGATGCCAAGGTTTTGGCGTTGATTAAGGAGGCTCACGCAAAGGCACGCACGATTTTGCAGGACAACAGAGATAAGCTGGATGTACTGGCACAGTACCTGCTGGAGAAGGAAACTATTACCGGCGAGCAGTTTATGGCTTTGCTGCAGCAGGAGCAGGCTAAGGAAGCTGCCGGAGAGAACAAGCCGGAAGTATAAAATAAGTGCAAGCTTAAACGCAGTTACGTATTCCGTAAAACGGCAACGTGACTGCGTTGTTTTTTTTGCACGCAGCGGTAATCGCGAAAAAAATAAAAAAATTAAAATTAGCTATTGCTAACTGTAAAAATATGTGCTACAATAATCGTGAAGTTAGTGATGGCTAACCAATGTATATCGTCCCTTCCTGATTTTGCATTGCAGCCTTGACCTTTGACCTTGACAATTTCCTTAAGTGCATTGGTTAGCTCCTCTACTTTTAAACAAGCTGCTATTTGCTTTTTAAGCAAATTCATATTTTCTCCTCCAAAAACAGACAGAACGCTGAAAATCCGTTAGGCAAGCGGGTGTCGGCGTTCTGTTTTGTTATAGGCGCAACACTTCTGCAACACTTTTATATATTTTTTTGTTGTGGCGGAACTCGTGTTTCTAAGCGTAATTTTATTATGCAATTGAGGCTGTATTGCAGATTTTTATTTGCAAAAAAACAGCTTCGGCGTTATAATAATTTGTTACTATTGTTTTATTTTGAGGTGGAATTTTATGAAAAACTGGAAGCTTATTCTGGCTATCCTCACGGCTAATGTCGTATTGATGGCTGCAGGCTATACCATGCTTATTCCCTTTTTGCCAATGTATCTGATGAACGAGCTGGGAGTGAGCGCAGACGATGTAAAAATGTGGAACGGCGCGATTTTTTCCATAACCTTTCTGATTGGCGGTATCATGGCGCCTATCTGGGGTAAAATGGCTGATACGCGCGGCAAAAAGATGATGGCGGTGCGTGCGGGTGCAGGCCTGGCTCTGTCGTACTTTTTGGGCGGCATAGTAACTACGCCGGAGCAGATGTTCGGTGTGCGTGTGCTGCAGGGCTTTGCTGCCGGATTGTGGAGTGCGTGCCTGGCTATTGCTACCAGCCTGGTGCCGATGGAAAAGCTGGGCGTAAGCCTGGGCATTATGCAGGCAGGACTGACCTGCGGCAACGTCATTGGTCCGCTTGTAGGCGGTTCATTGGCAACGCTGTTTGGCATGCGTGCCTCATTCTTCGTTGCAGGTGGGTTACTGACGATTATTACGCTGGTATTTATGTTCTACATTCCCGAGCCGCCGAAGGCGGAACCGAAAAAGCTTGCGGCCAAGCCGCAGGTACAGCTTTTACAGCAACCTGTAATTCGTGAAACGCTGATTTACATTGCTGTAGCTCAGATGGTTATCCTGCTGATTCAGCCGATTTTGAGCCTTTATGTGGCAGAGCTGAATCATGGTGAGGGCAACATTATGTTTCTTTCCGGCGTGGCCTTTTCGCTCGTAGGCATTGCCAGTGCTATTACTGCGCCGAGCTGGGGACGCTTCGGACAGGAGCACGGCTTTTATAAAGCGTTGTGCGCTGCTACGCTGCTTTCCGGCTTGATGAGTGCGGTGACGGCAATGCCACAGACACTGCTTTTGTTCTGTGTCTGCAATTTTTGCTATGGCTTGTGCTGTGCCGGTATTCAGCCTTCGCTGAGTGCGGTGTTGGCCAGCAATACAACTACCGACCAGCGCGGACGCGTTTTTGGCTTTATGTTCAGTGCGCAGCAGTTCGGTTCCATGGTAGGTCCTGTACTTGGCGGAGCTATTGCTACATTTGCGCCGTTGCAAAGTCTTTTTGTAGTAGCCGGCGTGATTCTTTTCGGCATCAGCGCTTGCGTTTGGCTTCGTCATGGTCATGAGCAAAATATTGTTGCTTAGACTGCTTAGAACGTTATAATTGCAGATAATTTTCAGGAAATTAATCGGTTAAGAAAAACTCTGTAAGTCTTGTAATATGAGGCTTTCAGAGTTTTTTCTTTTGCTTGCGGAAAAAAAGATTTTTTATGTCACATAGATTTCACATATGTGACAAATAAAATTAGACAGAAAATTCGCAAATAGTCTATAATCGGCCATGTGGAGGTGATGGAAATTAAGCTTAGAGGAGGCGTGAGCCTGGCGGAGCAGATTAGCTTCTACAGGCAGCTGGCTGTTATCCTGCGCAGCGGCTTGCCGCTGCTGAATGCGCTGCAGCTATTGCAAAAGCATGGCAGCGCTAAGCAGATGCTGCTCTGCTATCGTCTGCAGCAAAGGCTGCGCCGTGGCAGCAGCATGGCACAGGCCTTGGCAGCGGAAGCGGATTGCTGTACTCAGCTGGCAGTTACTTTGGTGGCTGTGGGGGAAGAAAGCGGTGAGCTGGCCATGTTGCTGGAGCAGTTGGCAGATTATTACAGCCGCCAGCTTAAGCTGCGGCGTTTTGTGCAGAGGGCCGTAACTTATCCGGCATTTTTGTTGCTGGCATCGTTTTGCGTGCTGCTGCTGTTTTTACTGTACATCCTGCCGGTGCTGGCGGATACCTACAGCGCTATGGGCGTGCTGCCGATGGGTACATTGGCTTTGCTGCTGACGCTGAAGGATGCTTTGCTGCAGCAGCCGTTGGCAGCGCTGGCGTTGACGGCAGGCGTAGCAGCTGCACTTTTTTTGCTGGGACGCAGGTTGCTGCGCTGTTTTTTACGCAGCCGGTTAAGCGGAAATTTTCATGGCCTTTTATTAGAAGTACGCTTTTGCAGATTGCTGGCCTTGCTTTTGGAAAGTGGTGTAGGCATAACAAGAGCGGTGGCGATTGTGACGGATACCATGGATGATGAGCAGTATGCCGGGCAGCTGCGCCTGCTGAACAGCAGGCTAAAGCGAGGCATTGCGATTGAACAGGCTGCAGGTGGCGCGAAAGAGCTTTTTTCGCCGCTGATGCTGGAGCTTGTATGCGTGGGCGCATCTACAGGCTATCTGCCGCAAATGCTGCAGGAAGCAGTAACGGCCGGGGAGCAGCGTCTGCAGCAGCAGCTTGGCAGGCTGCAGGAGCTGCTGGTGCCCTTGCTGCTTTTAGTGGCAGCGATTATCATAGCGGGAATCGTCTGCATAGTTATCGGTCCGCTATTTGAGATGCTTTCGGCAATGCCGGAGTAAATTCAGGAGGTGCGATTATGTTAAAAACAATGCGTAAACAGGGAGGCTTTACTTTAATCGAGGTAGTAGCAGCGGCGGCGCTGATTGGCATTATGGCTACCATGCTGCTGCCTTCGCTTTCTGGTGCTAACGACAGAGTGAAGAATGCCCGTCTGCAAAACGATCTGGTGACTATCGACCAGGCAATTCAGCTGTATAAGATGGATGCAGGCACTGTGCCGGCAGAGCTTACTACACTGGACAGCGAATATCTGGGCGGTAAGCTGGAATTCAAGGATGCCAAGGGCGAGGCACTTACCTATACACCCAATACAACCGACGGCACCTATACCCTCAGCGGCAAAAACAGCAAGGGTGCGGCAGTAACCTCACCGGGCAGTAAAGCTAACGCCGGTGAACAATAAGACAGCAGGCTATCTGCTGTTGGAGCTGCTGCTGGCACTTGGGTGCCTGGGACTTGCGGCAGTAATGCTGTATCCCGGAAGCAAGACGTTGCAGCGGCAGTATTACAGGCAGCAGCTGCGCTATACAGCATATCTTTTGGCGGCGGATATCAGACAGATGCAGCAGCAGACGCTGTTTCAGCCGGAAAATTATATGTACACGCTTAAAGTCAGCGATAAGGATAAGCATAGCTACAGAATTGAGCGCGCGCATAAAATCTGGAAGCGTGTAAGGCTTGATGCTGACATCAGCCTGACGTGCGAAAAAGCGATTAAGAATCTCAGCTATAATGAAAACGGCAATCCGACAGCCATTGGCGGTTATAGACTGGAGCACAGGCAGCTGCCTGATATGTACTGCCGGCTGACGGTGCAGCCGGTTACAGGCAGGGTGACTGTTTATGAAAAATAACAGAGGCTTTTGCCTGGTACAGGAGCTGGTGTGCTTCTGCCTTACGGCAGTGCTGCTGGCGATAGCGATACAGGGCTTTTACCGCAGCAATTATCTGCTGAATCAAAGCCTTGAACTGCAGCAGGCGGTGCAGGTCGCACAGCAGGTGCTGGCGGGCGAAGAATATAGCGGCCGCTTTGACGTGACGCAAAGAATTAGCTCCGGCAGCACAGACGGTTTAGCGGTACAGGAGGTGCAGGCTGCTTATGGCAAGGTCAGGGTTACGCTTATCCGTGCGCTGCCGACGGCAGAGAGGCTATCTGCTGACGGAGGTGCTGTTGGGATTACTGCTGGCAGCAGTGCTGGTGACATTGGTTTTTAAGGCAACAGGCACCGCCTGTCGCAGTTTTGACCGCCTGCAGGATGAGCTGCAGCTGCAGGAAGCCAGACGGCATATTTTGGCGCAGTTGGAAAAGACTGTCTGCTATGATGCGCAGAGCGTGAGCTTGCAGGCTGACGGCAAAATAAGCTGCAGGATGCTTGAGGGGTGTAAGCAGGTGACTGTTTACAGTGATAAGCAGGGCATATACCAGAGGACGCGTACCAATAAAGGCACGGGTGTGAATCCGGTGTCGCTGGAGGAGGTAGGCGTTTTCGGATGGCAGGTGCGACGCTGCTCGCCGCAAATGCTGTGCGTAAGCTTCGATCTTTACCGTAACGGCAGAAGCCTGCGGGTGACGCAGTATTTTATTTGTTATAGTGCGAGGATAACAGATGATGCATAGCGCAAAGGGAAGTATATCGCTTCCGTGCCTGCTGGCAGCGCTGCTGTTGGCACTCAGCGCACAGCTTTGCCTGCTTTATGCAGTAAATGGCTATGAGGCGGAAAAGGATTTTTTACGGGGGCAGCAGCTGCGGCTGTTGTGCGGCTCCGTATTGCAGGCTATAGGTCAAAAACCGCAGCCTGCTGGTACGCAGCTTTGCTATGAGGGCGAGCTGCAGCCGGGCAACGAACCGGTAAAAGTGACAAGCGAAAGCAGTTACAGCTCAGACGGGCAGATAGATTACCTGAAGGTGTCTGCCGTAGCCGCTAATCATGTTGGCGCAGTACAGCGGCTGCACAGGCTTAGGGTGAGCTTCAGTCCGGAGATGCGGAAACTGGCAGCTAAGAGCGTTCTTGCGGGACGTTCGCTGACAGGAGGAGAATATCTGCAGCAGGCAGCGTTATATACAAGCATAGAAGAAGTAAGGCTGCCGCAGATTAGCTTTCTGCAGAATAAATGCGCTGCTTCGCTGAACAAAAGGACTACGGAGGAAAATGGCCTCAGCGCCCGCTTTTATTATCTGAGGAGTAATACTTCGCTGAGTCTTGGCAGCAAAGGCCTGCAGGGTGCAACATTGATAGCCAATAAGCTGTCGATAAATACCGCACCGGGTTCATATTACCCGGACCGCATAGTGCTTATCAGTGAAGAGGGCGATATTACGCTGGGCGACGGTACCAAAATGGCACAGGCGCTGCTGCTGGCGAAGGGAACGGTGACGATAGGTGCGGGCTGTCAGCTGAACGGCTTTGTTCTTGCCGACAAAGTCGTGCTCAGGGGAACAGCAGACCTTACTCCTGATACAGGTGCTGTAGAACCGATGCTGACACCGGCCTTCAATAAGCCGTAATTTTGTTGAATATATTGCATAACCAAAAAAAGAACTAGCCGGAGCTATGACTGCTCTTGCTAGTTCTTTTATATTGTTTATTCGGCTGCAGGTTTTTCAGCCTTAGCCTTTTTCTTGTTGTGCGCCTGCATAACCTCTTCGATATCGCCGGATTTAATCCATTCCTCCAGCGCTGTGGCCATTTCTGCTACTGCTGCTTCGATAGCGGTTTTATCCTCGCCCTGGAAGGCATGCAGTACATGGTTGACAACGGCCTTATTATTGCGTGCCGGATGGCCGATGCCGATTTTAAAGCGCGGGTAAGCATCGGTGCCCAAATGCTCGGTAATGGATTTGATGCCGTTGTGGCCGCCAGCGCTGCCCTTGCGGCGGATGCGCAGCTGACCTACGGGCATATCCATATCATCCTGGATAACAGCGATATCATCCGGGTCGATGTGATAGAAGTTGGCGTAGGCACCTACGGCAAGGCCGCTGAGATTCATGTAGGTGGTAGGCTTGATGATGATAATTTTTTCGGGAGCGCGGTATTCTGCCATATAGGCACTGCGGTCCTCCTTGCCGAAGCTTACACCAAGACGGCGTGCCAGCTCGTCAACTACCATAAAGCCGATGTTGTGACGGGTATTTTCGTATTCGCGGCCGATATTGCCAAGGCCGACAATTAGTTTCATATTGTTGCTCCTTTATTATTTATTAAGTTCTTCGATGGTGACAAATTCATATCCCTCTGCACGCAGACGGTCGATGATGAGGCCGACTGCCTCAATCGTCTGGTCACGCGGTGCCAGATTTTTGGGACTGTCGCCGTCATGCAGCAGGACAATAGCACCGGGGGCTGCGTTCTCGCAGACTCTGTCGGCGATTACCTGCACGCCGGGGTTCGTCCAGTCGCGGGGAATGATGCTCCAGTTTACTATCTGCATACCTGCATCATTGATAGCCTTGACAGTGCTCCAGTCCTTGAAGCCGTGCGGCGGACGCATATACTGCGGTGCAGTACCGGTGATGCTCTGCAGCGTTTCCTTGCCGTAGGCGATGTTGGAGGCAGCTTCGCTGCTGCTGAGCTTAAGCAAATCCTTGTGATAGCCTGCATGCAGAGCAATCAGGTGTCCTTGTGCCTGGACGAGCTTTACTGTTTCCGGATGCTTGGCAGCGTTTTCGCCAACCATAAAGAAGGTGGCATGCACGTTTTTGGCAGCCAAAAGCTTGAGCAGCTTTTGGGTATAGGGCGGATAAGGGCCGTCATCAAAGGTGAGGGCAATGAGCTTGCGCCCATGGGTGTTTTCCGCATGTGTTATAACCTTGCCGTAAAAGCTGTTGCCCGGAAGTACGGCGAGCAAGAGCAGTGCGCCTGCAAGCGCAAGGCTGAGAGCAGCGCTTATAGCGGCAGTCTTTCTGCTGATTTTTTTGTATATCCCCAGCCACAGCAGCAGTACGCCGGCAAGGGAACAGATAATAAGAAGATAAATAATACGCATAGTTACTCCAAATATTAAAGCCGGTAGTTTTGCCGGCTTTAATCATAACAAAAAGGCTTGCCAGAGGCAAGCCTTTTTATATTACGCTTAGTGTTTGGTATCGAATAATTGGCTTACAGACCAGTCATTGTAGATGCGCAGAATGGTTTCTGCCAGAATCGGCGCAATGGAGAGCACCTTAATTTTCGGGTGCTTTTTGGAAGGAGCCAGAGGAATGGTGTTGGTAACAACCAGCTCGGTGATATCGGATTGAGCAATGCGGGACAGCGCCGGATCGGTCAGGATCGGGTGAGTGCAGCATGCATATACTTCTTTAGCACCGAATTTCTTCAGAGCGCGTGCGCCTTCGGTCAGGGAGCCTGCGGTATCAACCATGTCGTCTACCATGATGCAGGTTTTGCCCTTAACGTCGCCAATCAGGTTCATAACCTCAGCAACGCCAGGTTCCGGACGACGTTTGTCGATGATAGCCAGCGGTGCATTCAGCATTTCAGCGAAATTGCGGGCACGGCTTACGCCACCAAGGTCCGGAGAGATAACAACCATGTCTTCCAGATTCTTGGATTTAATGTATTCTGCCATCAGCGGGCCGCCGGGCATATGGTCAAAGGGGATGTTGAAGAAGCCTTGAATTTGTGCAGCGTGCAGGTCGATGGTTACTACACGGGTAATGCCTGCAGTTTCCAGCAGGTCTGCCATCAGCTTAGCAGTGATAGGCTCACGGCCGCGTGCTTTGCGGTCTTGGCGTGCATAGCCATAGTAGGGGATAACAGCAGTGATGTGGTTAGCGCTGGCGCGTTTGAAGGCATCAGCCATAATCAAAAGCTCCATTACGTTATCGTTAACGATAGGGCCGCAGGTCGGTTGTACAATGAAGATATCCTTGCCGCGTACACTTTCGTTAATCATTACCTGAACTTCGCCGTTGTTGAAACGGTTAACTACAGAATCACCAACGGTGGTTCCGAGATAAGCAGCGATTTCGCGTGCCAGATCAGGGTTTGCATTACCGGTAAATATTCTTAACTTATTCTCGTCAGACAACATGTCCAATCCCTCCAAAATTACCTTGTTGTAGTTTGCTGGTGCGATGAGCAAAACTTTACTTAAATTTAATTATACACAAAAAACACGTAAATCACAAGTTTTTTGTAAACTTTTTGACACATATGTGACTAAAAAAGCTTATTTACCCTCGTTACGGTATTTTTCGGCCCAGCCTTCGATATTTTTCTGACGGGCACGTGCAATGCCCAGAGCATTTTCGGGTACTTCCTTGGTGATAGTGCTGCCTGCACCGATGTAGGTGTTGGCCTGTACGGTTACAGGTGCAACAAGGTTGGTGTTGCAGCCGACAAAGGCATTGTCACCGATAACGGTGCGGTGCTTTTTCTTGCCGTCGTAGTTGACGGTGATGCAGCCGCAGCCCATGTTAACGCCGCTGCCGATGTCGCTGTCGCCGATGTAGGTGAGGTGCGGCAGCTTGGTGCCTTCGCCTACGTTAGAGTTTTTAACCTCTACATAGTTGCCGATTTTAACGTGGTCGCTGATAACGGTGTCGGGACGCAGATGTACATACGGACCTGCGGTAACGTGGTTTTTAACCTCGCAGTCATGGCCGTAGATGAATTGCAGATGGTTGTCGTCACCGATTTTTACATTAGTGAAGCGGGCGTTAGGTCCGATTTCACAGTCTTCGCCGATTTCAGTTGTACCTTCCAGCCAGGTGTAGGGATAGATAACGGTATCGCGGCCGATTTTTACGCTTGCTTCGATGAAGGTGCTGGCAGGATCCATAATGGTTACGCCTGCATCCATCAGCTTATCCAAAATGCGTTGGCGCATAACGCCTTCAGCAACGGAAAGCTGCTTGCGGGAGTTGATGCCCATAACCATATCGCTGTCATCAGTGGAAATACCGCCAACCTTAGCGCCTGCTTCGTTGAGCTTTTGCAGTACGTCGGTCAGGTAATATTCGCCTTGTGCATTGTCGTTGGTCAGGGTAGACAGCACGTCAAACATTTGCGGGCATTCCATGCAGTAGATGCCGGTGTTGATTTCCTTGATAGCCTTTTGCTCTTCTGTAGCGTCCTTTTGCTCTACGATGCCCTGTACATTGCCGTTGGCATCGCGTACAATGCGGCCGTAGCCGAACGGGTCATCCATAATTGCCGTAAGTACGGTAGCAGCAGCGCCGCTTTCCTGATGTGCTTCGCAGAATTTTTTCAGCTCTTCGCCGTCCAGCAGCGGAGTGTCGCCGCACAGGATGAGTGCAGTGCCGTGGAAGTCCTTCAGGGCATCGGCAGTCTGCATTACAGCGTGGCCGGTGCCAAGCTGCTCGGCCTGCAGGGCGATGGTTCCCTGATTGCCTACCATTGCTTCTACCAGCTCTGCTTCATGGCCTACGATAACAACCTTTTTGTCTGCGCCGGCAGCGCTTGCAGCGTCAATTACGTGCTGCAGCATGGGCTTGCCGCCTACCTTGTGCAGTACCTTGGGGTATTTGCTGCGCATTCTTGTGCCTTTGCCTGCGGCGAGGATTATTGCTACTAATTCTGACATGTGAGTTCTTCCTTTCCTGACTGTCTATAAGGCATCATCTGCGTTACGATGGTTCCTAGACGTACCGGAAGTACGCCGTCGTCATCGTAGTTTAGCATCTGCTATCTTCTAGCCAGCCTGATGTATTCTATATTATTTATTTACTTCCAATGTTACTTTCTGCTGTTCTTCGTCTACGTTATGCAGGGTGAAGAAGGCAGTGTAATCTTCTACCAGCTTGCGTTCCGGTGCAGCGGTGGCGATTAAAAAGGCTTTGCCTACAACCTGAGCGCCGACTTCGTGCGCCAAAGCAATCATACCCTTGGCGGTGCCACCGCCCTTCATAACATCATCCACAATCAGCACACGGCTGCCGGGATGCAATGCACGCTTGGGCATGGCCATGTTTTGGATAACCTTGGTGGAGCCGCTGACATAATTGATGTTGACGGTGCTGCCTTCGGTAATATCACTGGTGTGACGGGCGATAACAAGAGGCACGTTAAACGCACGCGCTGTCTGCATAGCAAGCGGAATACCGCTTGTTTCAACCGTCATGATGCAGTCCGGTGCCAGCTCCTGCAGGCGGAGCATAAAGATTTCACCCAGACGCACTACGGTTTCCGGATGGCAGAGAATGTCGGTAGTATAAAGCATACCACCGGGCAGGATGCGGTCCGGAGAGGTGAGGCGGGCAGCAAGCTCTTCCAAGAAGGCTGCGTCATCCTCCGGCAGATGGCCGGGGATAAAGCGCACACCGCCGGCAGCGCCGGAAACGGTTTCTACCTTGCCGAGGCCGTAAAGCTCCAATCCGGATTTTACGGCTAAAACATCCTCGCTGAGGGTGGATTTGGCGATAGCAAATTTTTTGCAGAAATATGAAAATGAAAACAGCCGATATGGATGATCGGCTAAAAGTTTACTTAACGCTGCTACGCGTTCAATTCTTTTGGCTTTTACCATATGTAAGCGTCCTCCTTGCAAGTTCTAAGTCACTTGGTTTATCTATATCCATGCCGATACATGCGTGACGGGTGATGATAGCTTTGCAGCGCATTTCCAGAAGTGCGGAGGTGCGTGTTTCCGCATCGGCCACTGTCAGACGATGGCACAGGAGCTTTATCAAAAAGCCCCATCCGAGCCAGTTGCACAGCTTAAGCGGTGATTTGCGGCGGGCAAAGATTTCGCGTGCTTTTTGCTGACCGCCGGGAATAATTTCTTTGGCCATCAGCATCATGTTGCCGCCGGTAAAGACGCCGTCACGCAGCTTGCCGTAGGTGCGCTTTGCATCGGGATAGGCGCTCAGGCAGGCATCCTTGGGGATGATGGGATAATAAAGCTGGCCTTCGGGGAAGGCATTGCAGGCTGCAAGAAAGTCGCGTACTGCAAGGGAGGTCAGCAGCGGAATGTCGTCGCATACTCCCAGCAGCTTTTCACTGGCATCAGGGCCTAAGGCTTCGGAGGCAGCGAAGGCTGTAGCCGGCAGGTCGCCTGCGGCTTCACACAGCAGAACGTCGGCCGGTAACGTACCCTCTAAAAGCGCCAAGGCTTCGGGGCGGGCAGCTACGACAATACGGCGAATGCGTCCGCTTCCCTGCAGGGCTGCAATGATATAGTCTATGAGGCGCTTATCGCCAAGCGGTGCCAGGCAGCGGTGTTCGGTGCCGGCATAGGACTTCAGCCAGGGACTGAGGCCGCCTGCTGCAATAAAAGCATCTATATTAGCAGTTGTCATGCTTACGCCTTCTTCTGCGGCAGATGCTCGCTGAGGGAACGCATGAGGGTGTGCTCGGCGTTTTCCAGATGGATACGGGCTGCGTATTGCGCACGTTCTACATCATGTGCAGCAATAGCTTCTACCAGATTGCGATGTTCGTCCATGGTTTCCACTAAACGTCCCGGGTAGCTCATGGAACGGCCGCGGATAGTAGTCATCTGCTCGCGCAGGTTATTGATGATGCTGCGCAGGCGCTCGTTGCGGCTGGCAGTGTATAACATATCGTGAAAGGCTGTATCTACTTCGACGATTTTATCCATATCGTTGTTGGCGATATGCTGGCCGATTTCAATAAGATAACCGTTAAGCTGTTCAAGCTCCTCATCCGTAATACGCTCGGCAGCCAGACCGGCAGCCAGAATATCAAGGCTGATACGGATTTCGTAAATTTCGGTGATATCTTTAATGGAAATATCGGCAACATAGGTACCGCGACGGGGAATCATAACTACAAATCCTTCCAGCTCCAGCTTACGGATAGCTTCGCGCACGGGCGTACGGCTTACGCCCATTTCGTCAGCCAGCTGGATTTCCATGAGGCGTTCGCCGGGGCTGAAGGTGCCGTCAATAATAGCTTGACGGATATTTTCACAGACAAGCTCACGCAGAGGCTTGTAGCTGTCTAGTTTTATAGGCTGCAAATGTCCGGACATATTTATTTTCTCCTTCCGATAGTTGTCGTAATTGCTGTTTCTACATCAAAATCTGTCAGTGCCTGCTGTACGCGCTCGGCAGTTTCTTTGTCAGCAGTAAGGCCGAAGACGGTCGGGCCGCTGCCGCTCATAAGAGAATAGTAGGCGCCTGCTCCCAGCATAGCAGCCTTAATAGAGGCTATAACGGGGTGTGCCGGGATAGTTACTGTTTCTAAAACATTGCCCATGTAGGGAACGATGGCTTTGCCGCCTTCGCACAGATATGCTTCCAGCTGCCAGATGCAGGGTGCATGTACCACGCGGCCGTGGTTGAAGTTTTGGTAGACCCAGGCGGTGGAAACCTCCAGTCCGCGGGGCTTGGCCAGTACCAGCCAGGTTTCGGGCATATCCTCCAGCTTGGTGAGGACTTCGCCGCGTCCTGTTGCCAGCATGGTGCCGCCTTCGATGCAGAAGGGGATATCGCTGCCTAATTGTGCAGCGAGCTGTTCCAGTTCATAATTTTCCAGGTTAAGCTCCCAATAACGGTTCAGACCGCGCAAAACTGCTGCTGCATCACTGCTGCCACCTGCCAGTCCTGCCGCCAGAAAAATTTTTTTGTTCAAGGCGATGTGAACGTTCGGAATAATATCGCAGTGACCTGCGAGCAATGCGGCTGCTCTGTAGGCCAGGTTATCAGGACCGCAGCTGAGGTTGTGCAGATTGCAGCTGATCTGAATGCCGTTACCCTTGCTGATAACAACCTCGTCGCTCAGACCGACGCTCTGCATAATCATACTTACCTCATGGTAGCCGTCCTCTCGCTTGCCGAGAATATCGAGTCCCAGATTTATTTTGGCATATGCCGTTTCTTTTATTTGCTTCATTATAAGTTCACCTGCCTAATGTTGTATACAGTATTATTTTATACTGCTTATGCCTGCATAGCAAGAATTTTTTTCGAACGTTCGGGATTTTGGCGAGAAAAATATTTAGTAGTTGCCTTTCTGCGTTAAAGTGTTACAATATATACATAAAAAACATATTCAGAATATTTTGCTTGCAAAGGAGAATTTTATGAATCCCGCTTTGAAGAAAAAACTTTACCATTATGCTATGGTGACCTTGGCCTGTGCAATTATGGGTATTGCGATGAATACCTTTTATATGCCTAATAAGATGCTCAGCGGCGGCATCGGCGGCGTTGCCGTACTTGCCTATTATGTTGCCGGCCTGCCGATGGGCGCTACCAGCTTAATCTGCAACGTGCCGCTGTTCTTTTTGGCCTATAAGTATATGGACAGGGAATATACTATCAGCGCGCTGTATGGTATTATTGCTTTTTCTGTATCCCTGGATTTCTTTCATTTTTTGTCGACCTATACTGTAGTGCATGACAAGCTGCTGGCTTGCATTGCCGGCGGTGTGCTTTACGGCATCGGTGCTGCGTGCATGTACCGCGTGGGCGGCTCCAGCGGCGGTACGGATATTATCGGCGCTATTATCCAGAAAAATTATTCTATCTCTATCAGTACAACAGGTTTTGCCTTCAACATCTGCCTGCTGCTGGCCAGTGTTTCCTTATTCGGCATTGAGCCGGTGCTGTATACCTTGCTTACCTTTTTTGTGATGACCAAAACCTGTAATGCGTTTACGACAGGCTTTGATTATAAAAAGAAGGTTATCATCATCAGCGAGCATCACGAGGAGATTGCGGAAGCGATTATTAAAATCGTCGGCCGCGGTGTTACCTATATCAGCGGCGAGGGCTGCTTTACGCATCGTCACCGCGAGCTGGTTTTTGTAGTCATCAAGCTGACGCAGCTGGCGAAGGTGCGCTCCATTGTGCGCGAGATTGACCCCAGTGCGTTTATGATTATCAGTGATGTTAACGATGTCTTCGGCCGCGGCTTTACGCTTAAGCCGTCCGGTCCTAACTTCCCCAGACCTAAATTCCCGGAGAAGCATGAATAAGATTATACTTTCTTCCCCTGCCTGTTCGCCGGCAGGGGATTTTCTTTTACTATAAATACGAAAATATTTTTTATAATATTGCAGACATGTACGCTTGAAAGTGCTATAATAGAAACAAAACAGATAGTAAAGGAGAAGAAAAAGTTGCAGCGTACTTATATTTCTATAGATTTAAAATCGTTTTATGCGTCGGTAGAATGTCGTGAGCGCGGACTTGATCCTCTGGATACTAATCTGGTGGTGGCGGATGAGCGGCGGACGGATAAAACCATCTGTCTGGCGGTGACGCCGTCGCTGAAAAGTTATGGTATCCCTGGGCGCGGGCGCTTGTTTGAAGTGAAGCAGCGTGTGCAGCAGATAAATGCCGCGCGGCGTTTTGCTGCACCGGGCAGGCGGCTTTGCGGTTCGTCGTGCTCCTATGCGAAGCTGCAGGCCGAGCCGCAGCTGGCACTGGATTTTATTATTGCGCCGCCGCGGATGGCCTATTATATGGAATACAGCACGCGGATTTACGAAATTTATCTGCGTTATGTGGCGCCGGAAGATATCATAGTTTATTCTGTGGACGAGGTTTTTATGGACGTAACGCAGTATTTTGAGCTTTACGGCTTGACGGCGCGGGAGCTGGCGATGCGTATTATTCTGGATGTTTTGCGCGAAACGGGTATTACCGCTACTGCAGGCATCGGCACTAATTTGTTTTTGGCGAAGGTGGCGATGGATGTGCGGGCCAAGCATATTGCGGCGGATGCCAACGGCGTGCGGATTGCGGAGCTGGACGAGCAGAGCTACCGGCGTGAGCTGTGGCAGCATCGGCCGCTGACGGATTTCTGGCGCGTCGGCCGTGGCTACGCAAGCAAGCTGGAGGCGCGGGGCATATATACTATGGGTGATATAGCGCGCTGCTCGGTATATAATGAAGAGCTGCTGTACCGTCTTTTCGGAAAAAATGCGGAGCTTTTGATTGACCACGCCTGGGGCTGGGAGCCTTGTACGATTGCCGATGTGAAGGGATACCGGCCGCAAGTCTGCAGCCTGAGCTCGGGGCAGGTGCTGCATCGTGCGTATGCGTCGGCGGAGGCGCTTTTGGTGCTGCGCGAAATGGCGGATGCGCTGGCGCTGGAGCTGGTGAGCAAGGCGCTGGTGACCGACCAGATAGTGCTTACTGTGGGCTATGATATCGATAATTTGAAGGCTGGCAACAGCTACCAGGGTGTGGTGAAGATTGACCGTTACGGGCGCAGGGTGCCGCAGCATGCGCATGGCAGCTGTAATCTGGGGAGCTTTTCTTCTTCATCTAAACTGTTGGTGCAGGCGGCAGCGGATTTGTACGAGCGCATTACGGACAGCAATCTTTTGGTGCGGCGGCTGACTTTGGCAGCGAATCATGTGCTTCCGGCGCAGGCTGCGGCCAAGAAGCAGGAACAGGAGCCGAGCCTGTTTGACTTCGGAGATGAAGCTGTGCGGCAGGCTTCAGGGCAGCGCGAAAACAGACTGCAGCAGGCACAGCTGGAGATTAAGCGGCGTTTTGGCAAGAATGCCGTTTTGAAGGGCATGAGCCTGCTTGACGGGGCAACAGCAAAGGAGCGCAACGAACAGATAGGAGGTCACAAGGCATGAAAGATAGTTATGCGGATATTATCAATCTGCCGCATCATGTATCAAAAAGGCATCGGCAGATGCCGTTGGAAGAGCGGGCAGCGCAGTTTGCACCCTTTGCCGCGCTGGAGGGACATGCTGCTGCCGTAAGCAGTACGGCGCAGCGGGTGCGCCTGCAGATGGAGGAGCAGGAGAAGCAGCAGGCTGGCTGGGACTTCTGAAAGCAGTCATACAAAAAAGAAGCTGCGGCACATAGGTGCCTGTCAGCTTCTTTTTGCTTAAGGTATATTGTTATAATTTAGATTTTAGCCTTGCCGCTTAAATCTGCCAGCGTAAAGTTGAACAGCTTATCATAATTTCTGCGGATGGCAACCTGCGCTGTCAGGTCATGCAGATTATATACTACGGACCATTGCGTCATGCTGGTTGCTTCTTCGGTTTCCGGCTGGCTGACCAGGGAAAGCAGGGACATAGCTTCAAAGGGCGTAAAGATGCTCTTTTTAAACTTTACAGCAGAATCCAGTACTGCAAAGCGGTCATAGGCGTGTCCCAATCCATGCATTTTGGGTGCCAGATAATGGTTGGCAACATAATTGGTATCGATAACAGTCATATCATCAATAGTATATTCCAGCACAACGTTTTTTCCGTCTGCATCGCTGAGCAGAAAATGGAAGTTGGCAGTTTCCATAGATGAATTCATATCATATTTTTCCAATAATGCTAAAGCTTCGTCTACATTGGCTGCCTTATCAAGCATCAGGCGCAGAGCAGCTGTTGTTGTGATCTGAGGCTTGCCGGTGCGTTGGTGCGTAGGCTTGCCGTCCAGCTTCAGCACGCTGACAGCAAGGCCCTTTTCGTTCATACCGTCCATAATCAGGTATGGCATTGCTACTGCTGCCGATAAATCACTCTTGCCGTCGCTGAGGCTGCCGATATCGTATCCTACCCAGCCTGCATCCGCCATACCGATAGAGCGATAGCCGTCCTTAGGAGCAGTACGTACCATTACGGCAGTCATTTTCATTTTATAGTCAAAGTTGCGTCCGTAGATAGGCTTGCCTTCTTCCGTGCGTCCGGCGAAGGCGCTGCAGCCGGCATCAATAGCGCCAGAAGCCGGTTTAGCTGCGCCTAGAAGCTCCCTGCCGACGAAGGCCAGCATGGTGTCAACGCTGTTGACATTCTGCTGCAGCATTTTGTCCAGCTTATAGTCTGCCGTATAATCCATTACGTACAAACGCCCGTTATCCAAATCTTTAATGGTAGAAATTGATGCCTTTTGTGCTTTGTCTGTTACAGAGGCAGCAGGATTCTTAGCCATGATGCTGCTGCAGGGACACATAATAAGTGTTGCCATAAGTAAAGCGGTGATTGTTTTCATGCCGGAACCTCCTCTTTGGTTTTCATAATAAAATGTTAAAAGCTGTAGCTCAGGCCGCCGTACCAGCCGGAAAGCTTGTACAGACCGGTGCCGTCGTCGTTTTTGATTTTCAGATCCAGAACACGGTAGCCGGCGTTGGCGCTGAGGTTTTTACAAGGACTGTATTTTACGCCGATATCAAGGTCGTAGGTGTGCCCGCGACCGCCTAAGGGCAAGCCGGAAAGCTCGCTGTAAAGCTGCAGCCGGTGTGCCTCATCAAGGTAATGCTTGCCGCCGATGCCGAAGGCAGGGGCGAACTGGTTCAGCTGCTTAGCATACTTTTTGTTAAGTACGGGACTGCTGAACTGCAACGCAGTATCGAAGCGGTAACAGCGCAGGCCTGCGAGCCAGTAGGCGGTGCCGTTTTCTGTTGTTTTGATGGGAGAAAGATAGTTAAAGGAAGCATAGTCCAGATTCAGCTTGGTGCGGCTGTCCGCCGGAATCAGGCTGCCTTGTGCCGGTATGTGGTGCGAAGCATAGCCTTTTTCGTGGATAGCTATGTAATCTACATACCAGTTTTTGCCGCTTAACCTGTATTCGGGTGCATTACCGTTTTTAATGTTGAGCGTATCGCGGAAATTACTGTAAGCAGCAGGCACAATTCCGTGAGATGTAAATTTCAGTTTAGGTGCATAATAACGCAGCTCCAGCTGCAGATTATCATCTGCTGTCTGTGCGCTTGCCAGAGCAGGCAGGAGCAGCAGAATTGTTGTGAAAAATGAGCTCTTGGACAGCATTCTCATCCCTCCCTTTCTTAAATTTAATTTTAGCAGAAAGTTGAGAAAAATACTATAATTTTAATGTAAATTTTCGCTGTATTACGATAGAGGAGTTTGCTTGACTTTTTTCCAGAGCAGATTTACAGCAGATAGAAGCAAAGTGAGGTTAAAAAAGCTTCGACGGTGATTATTTCGGAAAAATCATCTGTAAAAAGTCTGCGATATGAGATAAATCCGTAAGAATTTTTAACAGGCAACATCCGGAGAACCGAAACAATATATAAGTTATGCCAAAAGGATATATTCCCTTAATGATATTATGCTATAATAAATGGGAATAATTCGGGAGAATTTTGCGGAAAAAATGGCTTGTTTCATCATTTTTGTAATAAAAGTAATTGACGCAAGTGTCAAAAATGTTATACTATATAAGGAATGAATAGTTTAGTGTTTTTTGTGTGCGACGAATCAGGTCCGGTGGAGAAAGAATAAATGTTAAGTGCTTATGGTTTCCCTTTTCTGCTTGCCGCTCTGGTGAGCTATATACTGACCCCTTATATTAAAACATTAGCCTTTAAAATCGGTGCGATTGACAAGCCCGATAACCGCAAGGTGCATAAGAAGATTATGCCGCGTCTTGGCGGTCTGGCTATTTATATTGCCTTTATGATTGCCGCAGTGGCAAGCTTGGAGCTGACGAAGGATATTGTCGGCATTCTGCTTGGCGGCAGCGTGATTGCCATCGTAGGCGTACTTGATGACAAATATCAGCTGCCGGCAAAGGTTAAGCTGCTGGGGCAGATTTTTGCTGCCTGCGTACTTGTGGCCTTTGATATCCGTATCGAATGGCTGAACAATCCCTTCGGCGGCTATTTTTATCTTAACGAATGGTTTATTTCTATACCGCTGACAATTTTCTGGGTTATCAGCTTTACGAACGTTGTCAATCTGATTGACGGTCTGGACGGCCTGGCAGCAGGCGTATCTGCGATTGCTTCCATGACGGTCATTCTGGTTGCGGTTCAGATGGGTTATTACCATATAGCTGTAATGACTGCGGCTCTGGCCGGCGGCATTATCGGTTTTATCCGCTATAATTTTAATCCCGCTACTATTTTCATGGGTGATACAGGCAGTATGTTCATCGGCTATATGCTGGCAGCCATTTCGGTTTACGGCGCAGTCAAGACTGCTGCTACCGTAGCACTGATTGTACCGGCGATTGCACTGGGCCTGCCGATTATGGATACAGCCTTTGCGATTATGCGCCGCTACAGCAACGGCCGCCCTATTTTCCAGCCCGATAAGGGTCATTTGCATCATCGCCTGCTGGCGATGGGCATGAACCAGAAGCAGGCAGTTCTGCTGATGTATGCTATTACAGCCGTGCTCGGTATCGCAGCTGTGCTGTGGGCAGAGTTCGACGGCTTTTACGCCGCACTTATTATAGCGGTTATTATTACGGCAGTTGCCGTTGGTGCTAAGAAAATCGGTATTCTGAACGACAGATAAGGGGGAGGAAGAACCGTGGAGAAGATAAAGTTAATGACAGTTTTCGGCACTCGTCCGGAAGCCATCAAAATGTGCCCGCTGGTGCTGGCAATGCGTAAATATCCTGAATATATCCAGCCGATTGTGGCAGTTACCGCACAGCATCGCGAGATGCTTGATCAGGTACTGGATTTGTTTGGCATTACGCCTGATTATGATTTGAATATTATGTCGGCAGGTCAAACCCTGTATGATGTTACTACCCGCGCGCTGATGGGCCTGAAATCCGTTATGGAGGAAGCAAAGCCTGATATGGTGCTGGTGCATGGTGACACCTCGACTACCTTTGCCGGTGCTCTGGCTGCCTTTTATGCGCAGATTCCCGTAGGCCATGTGGAAGCAGGCCTGCGTACCGGTAATAAATATTCTCCTTACCCGGAGGAAATGAACCGCAAGCTGACAGGTGCGATTGCCGATATGCACTTTGCGCCTACCTCTACCAGCAAGGCGAACCTGCTGAAGGAAAATATCTGCCCCGAGCAGATTCTGGTAACAGGCAACACTGTTATCGATGCTCTGCAGACTACGGTGAAGGAAGGCTACCGCTTTGAGGACGAGGAGTTCAACAAGGTGTTTGCCAGCGGTCACCGTCTGATTCTGATGACTACCCACCGCCGTGAAAACCTGGGCGAGCCTATGCGTCATGTTTACCGCGCTTTGAAGAGCGTGCTGGAAGCGCATCCCGATGTGGAAGCAATCTTCCCGGTACACAAAAACCCCAAGGTGCGTGAAATCGTGCGCGAGGAGCTGGGACATTTAGACAGAGTGCATCTGATTGAGCCTATGGAATATGAACCGTTTGCCAATCTGATGGCTAAGGTTGATATCGTGCTCACAGACAGCGGCGGAATTCAGGAGGAGGCTCCTGCATTAGGCAAGCCTGTACTGGTTCTGCGTGATACCACCGAGCGTCCGGAGGCTGTTGAAGCCGGTACGGTTAAGCTCGTAGGCACCGCTTATGATGATGTGCTGCGCGAAACCAATCTGCTTTTAGACGATGCCGAGCATTATCGCTCCATGGCGGAGGCTGCCAATCCTTATGGTGACGGCAAGGCCTGCGAGCGTATTATCCATGCTATTTTAAGAAAAAATGGCTTTGATGTGGAAAATTTGCCGGAATTTGCGTCTAAGGCGTAGACAGAAACTGTGAAAAATATTAAAATTAAAAGAGTAAATATGATTAATTTGTGAATTCGTGCTGTGGTGAACAAATCATGACTAACAAAACACCCGATAAGGAGCATATGCGGATGCTTGAAGCTTTGGCTACTGTGTCCTCTCTGGCGTTTATGGCCGTGATTGATTTCCTGCTGGCGTACTTCGGCGGCGACTGGCTCGACCGTCATCTGGAAACCGGCGACCATACGATGCGGGGCATCTGCATCGGTCTGGCAATAGTTTCACTTGTTATGACCTACTATAATCTGATTCAGAGGAGCGTCCTTTCACGGGACACCGAACACAAGAAGGATGAAAAGTAATTTTGATTTGACTCCCATAGCGAGAAACGGCGCGAACGCCTTTGTAGCGCGCATCTGTATGTGTGCGCTGCTCGTAGCGGTGCCGCTCTGGTTATGGCAGCGCAGTGCCTTTGCCCACGGCGTGCTTTGCGGCGTGCTGGCCGGCACGATAGATCTGTCCATTTTGTTTTTAGGCATCAAAAAATCTCTGCCATATGTGGAGATGCCCAAGCAGGGACTGAAAATCATGAAGCGTTTCCGCTGGGCCCGTCTGGCCGCTGCGGCTGCGTTTATTATTACGATGTTAAGGATGAAGCTTGCTGTGCATGGCGCATTCGGCGGGTTTCTTCTGATACATATATTCTTTATTTTAAATCTATTATTTATCGCGTACCAACATCAAAATGAGAGGGCGTGAAGAAAGGAGTGTGTAAAAATGGGAAATGCAGCAGCTGAAGGTGCAGAAAAATCCGGAGAGATTATCCATTACCTTACCCAATCTACCTTTTTAGGTGAAGTCAACATGCAAACCATGTACATGACCTGGGTAACCATGGCAATCGTCTTCGTACTGTTCCTTCTGGTTTGTAAGAACCCGAAAATGGTTCCTTCCGGACTGCAGAATGCAATGGAAATCATTCTTGATTTCTTAAATGGTCTGATGGAAGACAACCTGGGATCCAAAGGCCGTAAATTTATGGCACCGTTCATCGTTACCTTGTTTATGTTTATCCTGGTAGCAAACGAACTGGGCATTTTGCTTCCGCAGATTGGCGTTCACTGGACTTCACCTACCAATGACATTAATACCTGCTTTGCGCTTTCTTTGCTAATTGCGTTTAGCGCGTACTGCGTTGGTGTGGCGAAACAAGGTATCGGCCACTTTAAACATTTCATCAGCCCGAGTCCGGCATTCCTGCCGTTGCATCTTTTGGATGCAGTGACTAAACCGCTGACCATGGCTCTTCGTCTCTTTGGTAACATCCTGGCAGGCGAAATCCTGTTGATCGTACTGTATCAGCTGGCTCCGTGGGTAGTTCCTGAACTGTGGGTAATGTTCTCCCTGTTCATTGGCTTCGTTCAGGCTTTTATCTTTACCATTTTGTCTTTGGGCAGCTATGCACTGGCATTTGCTAGCCACGACGAACACTAAGCTTTTTAAGCAAAAAAATTTAAAATCACAATTTCGAAAGGATGAAACAAATGTCTGAAAATGCAATCATTACTGCTGCATCTGTAATCGGTGCAGGCCTTGTTTGCTTGGGTGCTGCTGCTGGCGCTGGTATCGGTAACGGCAACATGTGCGGCAAATCTATTGAATCCATGGCTCGTCAACCGGAAGAAGCTGGTAAAATCTTTACCAACATGCTGGTTTGCGTAGGCTTGATCGAATCCATGCCTATTCTGTGCTATGTAATCGCTATCGTTCTGGTATTCGCTAACCCGTTCATTAAATAATTTAATTTTGCAAGATATTACAAAAAGGAGCGTGCTATAATTGGTTAACTTCAATGCAACACTTATCGCGCAGATCCTGAACTTTTTGGTTTTAGTTTTCGTTCTTGCAAAATTCGCTTACAAACCCGTATGCAACATTATGGAAGAGCGTAAGAACAAAATTGCAAGCGATCTGGAAGCTGCAGAAAAGGCTAAGACTGACGCAGAAGCAGTTAAAGCTGAATACGCTGCAAAGCTGGCTGAAGCTAAACAAGAAGCTCAAGCTATTGTTGATGCTGCCCGCAAAACTGCTCAGGCTGCTCATGACAAGATCATGGCAGACACCAAAGCTGAACAAGATCAGGTTATTGCAACTGCTAAAGAAGCAATCGCACTGGAACAGAAGAAAGCTATGGACGAAGTTCGTGCACAAGTTATCAACCTGTCCATGATTGCTGCTAGCAAGATCGTAGAACAAAAGTTAGGTTCTGAAGAAGACAAAAAAATGGCTAGCAAAATAGTTGATTCTATCATGAAATAATTTTGCTGCTTTCCCTATTAAGCCGGAAGTATGCCGCTGAAATGCGAAACAGCAGGCAAAACCCCGGTATTCGGAGGTGATTGGTACAATATGAAGACAGAAGAAAATATTGCTTTAATTAAGCAACAATTGTCCGACTTCAAAATCGATCTGGGCTCCATTAAAGAGCTGTTAGATGTAAACGTTACTACCGCCAAGAAATTGTCGGCTGACGAGTATCAATCCATTTCTGTAATCCTGACCGAGAAACTGGGCCGTGAGATTTTCCTGAACAAGAAAGTTGACCCGTCTATCCTCGGCGGCATCATCGTACAAGTTGGCGATAAGGTATTCGACGCTTCCGCACTGCGCAAGCTGAAGAAAATGGAAGTTGCTCTGAACGGCATCGACGTTCACGAGTACACCAAACCGGAAGCCCTGGGTGATGCTCTCAGCAACAAGCTGGAGAATTACAATGTGGATGCTGATCTGGAAGAAGTTGGTATCGTAGAAAAAATCGGTGACGGCATCGCAACCGTTATCGGTATGAAAAACGCTATGGCTGGCGAATTAGTTGAACTGCCCCACAACGTATCCGGCATGGTTCTGAACCTGAACCCGGACAGCGTTGGTATCGTACTGATGGGCGGCGAGACCAAAATTAAAGAAGGCGACGTTGTTCGCCGTACCGGCCGCATCATGGAGGTTCCTGTTGGTGAAAACCTGCTGGGCCGTGTAGTTAGCGCTATCGGTGACCCGATCGACGGCAAAGGCGAAATCGCTGCTGCTGAACGTCGTCCGGTTGAATCTCCTGCACATGGTATTGCAGATCGTAAATCCGTTGATACCCCGCTGCAAACCGGTATTAAATGTATCGACGCACTTGTTCCTATCGGACGTGGTCAGCGCGAACTTATCATCGGCGACCGTGGTACCGGTAAGACTGCAGTTGCAATCGACACCATCATCAACCAAAAAGGCCTGGGCGTTATCTGCATTTATGTAGCTATCGGCCAAAAGGCTTCTAACATTGCTCGTATTGTTCGTACTCTGGAACAACACGGCGCTATGGAATACACCATCATCGTTGCTGCTACTGCTGCTGACTCCGCTCCGCTGCAATACCTGGCTCCGTACGCTGGCGTAACCATGGCTGAATACTTCATGGATCAGGGCAAAGACGTTCTGTGCGTATACGACGACCTGTCTAAACACGCTGTTGCATACCGTGCAATGTCCCTGCTGCTCCGTCGTCCTCCAGGACGTGAAGCATACCCTGGCGACGTATTCTATTTGCATTCCCGTCTGCTGGAACGCGCTGCTAAGCTGAACGATGAACTGAAGGGCGGTTCCATCACCGCACTGCCGATCATCGAAACCCTGGCAGGTGACGTAGGCGGCTTCATTCCGACCAACGTAATTTCTATTACCGACGGTCAGATCTTCCTTGAATCCGAGCTGTTCTACTCCGGTATCCGTCCGGCTATCAACTCCGGTCTGTCTGTATCCCGTGTAGGTGGTGCTGCTCAGATCAAAGCTATGAAGCAGGTTGCAGGTACCTTACGTCTGGATCTGGCTCAGTTCCGCGAGCTGGCAGCATTTGCTCAGTTTGCTTCTGACCTCGATAAAGCTACCAAAGCACAGCTGGACCGTGGTCAACGTCTGACCGAGGTTCTGAAACAAGGCCAATACAGCCCGCTGTCTGTTGAAAAACAGGTTATGGCTATTTACCTTGGTACCAAAGGCTATCTGGATGACGTAGCAGTTAAAGATGTAACCCGCTGCGAAAAAGAATTCCTGGACTTCATGGAAGCTAACCATCCGGAAGTTGGCGGAGACATCATCAAAACCAAGAAAATCACTGATGAGAACGAAGAAGCTCTGAAGAAAGCTATCGCCGAGTTCAAGGATACCTTTGTTAGTGAAGGTAGGTGATTAACTAATGGCTACTGCACGCGAGATTCATCGCCACATGAAAAGCGTAGGTAACATTGGCAAGATCACGAAGGCTATGAAAATGGTTGCCGCTGCCCGCCTCAGAAGAGCGCAGGAAAGAGCTGCTGCAAGCCGTCCGTATGCCATCAAGATCAAAGAAGTGTTATCCAGCGTTGTGAGCGATCCGAGCATCCTTGCAGGCTTAAGTGCCAAAAAACACCCGCTGCTTCAACATCGTGATGTTAAAAAAGTTGGTTATCTGGTGCTCGCCTCTGATAAAGGTCTGGCAGGCGCATATAGTTCCAACGCTTTGAAAAAAGCAGTTGCGGAGATTTCCGAATGTGAGCATGACGTAGTCATTATCACCAGCGGCCGTAAGGCTAGAGATTTCTTCCAACGTCGCGGCTATAAAGTGCTGAGCAGCCACTTCGGCTACTCCGACAGACCGTCTTACGCAAATGCAGTAGAAATTGCTCAGGATGCAATCAAACAATTTGCTGACGAGCATTTCGACGAGCTGCATATTGTGTTTACACTTTTCAAAACCGCTTTGTCCCAAATTCCTACCAGCGACAAGATTCTGCCGGTAGAGCCTCCTGTAAAGGAGAAAGGCAAAGCTAGCGCAAGCTTTATTTTCGAGCCTGATGAAGACGAAACTCTGCAGGTACTTGCACCTAAGTATCTGGAAACCGTAGTTTACGCCGCACTGGTACAATCTGCTGCCAGTGAGTTGGGTTCTCGTATGACTGCTATGAGCTCTGCTACCGATAACGCAGGCAAGTTGGTACAAAACCTGGAGCTGTCCTATAACAAGGCACGTCAGGCATCCATTACCCGCGAGCTGAACGAAATCGTTGGCGGCGTAGAAGCTCTGAAACAGGCACAAAACTAATTAGATATTTCGTAGGGAGGCTAAAACCTTGAATACAGGTAGAATCGTACAAGTTGTAGGCCCTGTTATCGACGTAGAGTTTCCTCCTAAAAGCATGCCTGCTATCCTCAACGCGCTGCACATTGACGGCACCACCGATGAGGGTAAAGTAAAAATCCACCTGACCGCAGAAGTTATGCAACATATCGGCAATAACATTGTCCGCGCTGTTGCTATGAGCTCCACCGACGGTTTGGTTCGTGGCATGGAAGTTGTAGATACCGGCGCTCCTATCAGCGTTCCGGTTGGTCCTGGTGTACTGGGCCGTATCTTCAACGTTTTAGGTGAAACTGTAGACCATGATGACACTCCGGTTGAAGCAGCTGATCACTGGCCTATTCATAGACCGGCTCCGAGCTTTGACCAACAGGCTACAGCTACTAAAATTTTGGAAACCGGCATTAAAGTCGTTGACCTTATCGCTCCGTATGCAATGGGCGGTAAAATCGGTCTGTTCGGCGGTGCTGGCGTAGGTAAAACCGTTATTATTATGGAGCTTATCCATAACATTGCTACTGCACACGGCGGCTATTCCGTATTCGCAGGCGTTGGCGAACGTACTCGTGAAGGCAACGATCTGTGGGGCGAAATGAAAGAGTCTGGCGTTATCAACAAGACTGCTCTTGTATACGGCCAGATGAACGAGCCTCCTGGAGCACGTATGCGTGTTGGTCTGACCGGCCTGACCATGGCAGAATACTTCCGTGATGTTGGCGGCCAGGACGTACTGCTCTTTATCGATAACATTTTCCGTTTCATTCAGGCTGGTTCCGAAGTATCCGCATTGCTCGGCCGTATGCCTTCCGCAGTAGGTTACCAACCTACCCTGGCAAACGATATCGGCGCACTGCAAGAGCGTATTACCTCCACCAAGACCGGTTCTATCACATCCGTACAGGCTGTATATGTACCTGCGGATGACTTGACTGACCCGGCTCCGGCAGGCACCTTCGCTCACTTGGATGCAACCACCGTATTGTCTCGTCAAATCGCAGAGCTTGGTATTTATCCGGCAGTTGACCCGCTCGACTCCACCAGCCGTATCCTCGATCCGCTGGTAATCGGCGAAGAGCATTATCATGTTGCTCGTGGCGTACAGGCTATCCTGCAACGTTACAAAGAATTGCAAGATATCATCGCAATTCTGGGTATGGAAGAATTGAGCGAGGAAGACAAAGTAACTGTTGCTCGTGCTCGTAAGATTCAGAAGTTCCTCAGCCAGGCATTCTTCGTTGCTGAACAGTTCACCGGTACCCCCGGTCAATATGTTCCTCTGAAGGAAACCATCCGCGGCTTCAAAGAAATCCTCGAAGGCAAGCATGATGACCTGCCGGAAGGTGCTTTCTACATGGTTGGTACCATTGATGACGCTGTTGCCAAGGCTGCAACTATGAAGGATTAATAGATGGCTACTCCGTTTTCTTTTGAAATTGTCACGCCGGATAAGATGCTGTTCACTTCTGAAGAAGTAACTTATGTGGGTTTCCGTGCTTTGTCCGGTAATCTGGGCCTCAAAGCTAGACATATGCCTATCATTGCGACCATGGATATTGCGCCGATGAAGCTGGAGTTCACTGACGGCAGCGTTAAAGAATTTGCTGTTTGCGGCGGCTTTCTGGAAATGAAAGACAATAAATGCACCGTTCTGGCAACTATTGCCGAAGCTGATGCAGATATTGATACCGCTCGTGCAACCGCAGCTAAAGAACGTGCAGAGCAACGTCTTGCTTCCAAGAGCGAAGACATTGACACTGTTCGTGCTGAAAACGCGCTGAAGAGAGCTGTTGCCCGCTTGCGTACTACTCACAAGCTGTAATAAGCATTGCGACAATGCCAAAAAAATTACCCCCGTCCGTCAGGGCGGGGGTTTTTGTATGTGCAGATACGAATTTTAAGCGCAGTTAATTTTTCAGATGCTTATCATAAGCAGGTTAATAGTTGATAGCGTAGAAGCTATAAAAGCGTCACAGCGTCACTAAGCGTCACGCGGTTTTGGCTTCCAGCTTTTGCAATGTAATATCGGAGCCTTTGTTAACACGCTTGTTGTGATAATAAATTCCGTAGTCATGAAAAAGCCTGTCAACATTAACATTGAGCTTACGGGTAAAAACGTGAGCCAACATATCGTCGGTGCTTATATTAAGGGCCTGCATCATTTGCGTTGCGCTTCCGCGCCAAAGCTTGTGCTCATCGCTTACTAAGGATGCAACCTGTTCCAGCAGCATATCCTTCGGTTCCTCCCATAATTGCTGGCAGGAGCGGATAAACTGCCAGGTGCAGCTTTCAGGCATAAAATCAATAATAATTTCCTGGTCCGGCAGCTCTCTGCCCACAATGTTTAACTGGGCACGCTTGTCGGTACGGTTTTTCTTTTGCAGAATCATTGCCCCGTCGGCAGCACCAAGCAGGCCGGTAGTGCCGGAAATCATATCAAATTTATCTTCCGCCTCCATTTTTCTAGTGTGATGAACAACAATAATACAAATGTTATGGCGGCAGGCTATTTCCTTGAGCAGGGTAATAATGTGATAATCCGAAGCATAGCTGTAGACTGCACTGCTGAATTCACGGATTTTTTGCAGAGTATCGATAATTATCAGCTTGGTAGCAGGCTTGCTTTGCAGAAAATCCGTTAATTGTTCTTCAAGTCCCTGATTTAAGCTGTCGGCCTTGGTAGCTAAATATAAATTGGCGTTACCTTCTATACCGAACATGCGCGAAAAACGTTTTTGCAGACGCACCAAGTCATCCTCCAATGATAAGTACAGTACGGAAGCAGGTGTTACCTTATGGTTAAAAAATTCCATGCCTGCGGCAACATGGTAAGCAAGCTGAGCCATGAGGAAGGATTTGCCTGTTTTGGGCGGTCCCGCCAAAATATACACACCGCTATATAAAAAATTGTCGATTAAGGCTGTGGCCGGTGTGTAGCTGGTGTCATACAGATCGGGCAGGCTGACTGCTTCCAGAGAAGAGGAGCAAGCAGATGTTGGACTGTTGGGGGGATAGAATACATTGTCTTTTTGCATTTTAATACACTCCTTTAACAAATATGATTAGTAAAACACTAATCTGTTTAGTACTCATCTTGATGATACTAAACTATTATAGTAAAGTCAAGCGAAAAGAAAATTTTTCATAAACTTTTTTGCTTAAAAAAAGAAAAGGTGCTATACTATACTTAACAAAAAAATTAAGTAGGAGGTGCTTGGCGGATGATAATAAGAAATAATATCGGTGAACGCATCGGCTTCTTTCGCCGTTTACATAATTACACCCAAAAGGAATTAGGAAAATTACTGGGCTTTAGCGATAAAACCTGCGATGTACGTGTTGCCCAATACGAATCGGGTGACAGGGTGCCCAAAGAAGAGATGCTGAAAAAAATTGCCGCTATATTCGGAATCAGTCCTTACGCTTTAAATATACCGAATATAAGAACCTGGGCGAGCAGAATGCATATTTTCTTTGCTATGGAGGATAAATACGGCGCGGAAATCAAAAAGATAGATGATGAATATTACTTGCGGATTGAAAAGACTTATCCTGAGCACCCAACTATAACCGGTGTCAGAAATGCGGTTTTACAGGAATGGGTTGACATGTATTCCGCTTTGCAAAAGGGTGAAATCAGCAGGGAAGAATATGACAGATGGCGTTATAACTATCCGCTGCAGGGAGAATACGGATATATTACCTTCGGGCGCGATGATGAGGAGGAGGTTGCCACCTATCCCGAGAAATATTTTTCACTGCTTAATCTGCAGCAGGATGTGCAGAATCTTGCTGACGAAAAGCAGGAAATCGACGAGGAAACTATTACTGATTTAGAAGCACGCTATAAGGATGCTGAAAGGATTATCAGTCAGGAGCTGGCGGAGCTGCGCCGGGCGATTGAAAGGGCCAAGCAGAGCAAGTGACGCTTAGTGACGCTTAGTGACGCTGTGACGCTATTGCAGTGGGTAGAGGGATAAAAAGAGCTTGCGGAAGCTCCGATTGTATACATTTCCCTTCCTCTCCCCAAATGGTGCCATTTGTGGTATTATTTACATAGTGTCGTTTGGCACCGCTTACTAAAGTTGATACAAGGAGTGATAGATTATGACAACTGCAAAGGAATTACAAAAGAATTTGACATGGGAATTCCCCCATATAGCTAAGAAGAACACTGCTGCCAAGGAAGCAGCGTTTGCATACTGCGAAGGCTACAAGGAATTTTTGAATACAGCAAAGACCGAGCGTGAATTTACCGCCAAGGCTGTAGAAAAGCTGGCTGCTGCAGGCTATGTTCCCTTCGAAGAAGGCAAGGCATATAAACCCGGCGACAAGGTTTATTTCGTAAACCGCGGCAAATCTCTGGCTATGTCCACCTTCGGCACCGCACCGCTCGAGGCAGGTGTGCGTCTGAACGCTGCGCATATCGATTCTCCGCGTCTTGATTTGAAGCCGAATCCGGTATACGAAAATCATGAGATGGCCTATTTTAAAACGCATTATTACGGCGGTATCCGCAAATATCAGTGGGTAACCGTGCCTCTGGCTATGCATGGCGTTATCATCAAAAAGAACGGCGAGCTGGTGAAGGTATGCGTGGGCGAAAATGCCGGCGACCCCGTATTCTGTGTAACCGATTTGCTGCCGCATCTTGGCGCTAAACAGAACGAGCGCAAGCTGGGCGAAGGCATTAAGGGCGAGGAGCTGAACATTGTTATCGGCAGCCTGCCTTTTGTTGACGAAAGCGAAGAGGAAGGCTTAAAGGATGCCGTAAAGCTGAATGCGCTGGCTCTGCTCAACGAAATGTACGGTATTACCGAGCATGATTTTATGCGTGCGGAAATTGAATTTGTTCCCGCAACCAAGGCGCAGGATGTAGGTCTGGACCGCAGCCTGATCGGTGCCTACGGCCAGGATGACAAGGTTTGCGCTTATACCGCACTGACTGCGGAAATTGATACCAAAGCACCGTACTACACTACTGTTACAGTTTTGGCAGATAAAGAGGAAATCGGTTCCTACGGCAACACCGGCCTGAATTCCGATTTCGTGCTACACTATCTGGAGGATTTGGCAGCAACTCAAGGTGCCAACATCCGCAAGCTGCTGCGCAATACTACCGCACTTTCCTCCGATGTCAACGGTGCCTATGATCCGAGCTTTGCTTCCGTATATGAAGAGCGCAACAGCTGCTTCGTCAACAAAGGCCCTGTACTGACAAAATATACCGGCGCGCGCGGCAAATCTGGCTCCAACGATGCCAGTGCCGAAACTATGGCTAAGGTTATCAGCATTATGGATGAGGCTGATGTTTTCTGGCAGATTGGCGAGCTGGGCGCTGTTGATGAAGGCGGCGGCGGTACCGTTGCATTGTATGTTGCTGCTATGGATATGGACGTAGTTGACCTTGGTGTGCCTATTCTGTGCATGCATTCTCCGTTCGAGCTGAGCTCTAAGCTAGATGTTTATTACACCTATAAAGCATTCGCTGCTTTCCTGGAGAGCGACAAATGAATACCCTTAACGAGCTTTGGCAGGCAGAGAAAAAGCAGCGTATTTTAGTTTTATGCAATGAAAACGAAATTGCCGGCTTGCAGGCCCAAGGAGTGCCTGTGAGCTGCGAGGACAGCCTGCTTTCGATGCAGCACCTGAAAATGGCACGCCTGGAGGCAGAGCGTCGCCATAAATTGAATGAAGGCTTACAGGTTTTTACGATTACGCCGGAGCCTGTGCAGGCGACGGAAGCAGAGCGGGCGCTGATTTACGCTATGCTTGTACGCTGCCGTAAGGTTATAAGCTGCCGTGATAAGCTGGAGGATATGCTGAAATTTGATGACCGCGAGGGCTGGGCAGCTTATAAGCAGGAGTATGAAAATAAAGTGCTCGATGCGTATAAGGCTACGTGGCGTGACACAGAAGTCTATCCTTATAATATTATTGATAACATCAAAGAGTACAATAAAAACGAAAGCTATATTTTAAAGCAGCTTTACTGGCATCTGGCAGAGCGTACTCCTGGAAAGGTGAATTGCGGTGATGCCGAGATGATTAACGAGCTGCGCAAAATGTTCTGCGATTTGAGCGTGAGCCTTTTGCAGGCCGATGTGGTTGTAGTTAGCGAGGGCTTGGAGGATGCAGAGCTTTTGGCTTTGGCAACCAAATTTATGTGGCACGGTGAGGCAAAAGTAGAGCGTTTGTGAGTGCAGGCAGGATTGCCCTAAAATATGTAGCAAGTTATGTCGCAATAAAAAATCACCCGAAGTCGTAATGGCTTCGGGTGTTTGCATATATACTTATAAATAACTTTTGATATTCCAGAGCAGATAAAGCGGTAAGCTGACGGTTTTCGTATCATCAGAATCGTTAATGCCGATGTTTTTGCGTTTTTCATATGAAAAACGCAATTTTAGCTGCAAACTTCCTAGGAAAAACGCAAATAAATCTCATCGGGCGGTTTTTGCGTTTTGTCACAGATTTTTCCTTGCATATTAAACTTGCTTATAGTAGACTATAATATGTAGAACTAGGCAAGGCCGCTAAGCTTCTTGAAAAGAAGCACAAGATATATAAGTAAGGACGGTGACTGTAAGATGGCTGATATCGTAGAAAGTCTGGCAGGAAACAAAATGCTGATGCTGAAGCAGGATATAGCTTTTTTGCGCAAGCGTCTGGCGGAATGTGCTGATGAGGATGCTAAAAAGGCTATCCGCAGGGAATTAATGGAGAAGGAAACCTATTATAATATTTTAGCAGACCGCCAGCGGGTGAATTTCTGAGCCGGAAGCAGTGCCGGCTTTTTCTTATAAGGTCGGGCGAAATATGCCTGTGGCAAAATTTTCCGGATTTTTATTAAGTCTTGAAAAGAGCCTGTGTTTGATGATAAAATATTTGTTACGGAAAAATTTTTCCGACTTCGCATATGCAGGAGGGTTATTTTGGAAAAACTAATTGTGAAGGGCGGAAACCGCCTCGTTGGTGCAGTTAAAACCAGCGGTGCGAAAAACGCTGTACTGCCGATTATTGCAGCTTCTATCCTGGGAACTACCCCAAGTCATCTTGATGAAGTTCCGATGCTGGAAGATGTGCATACTATAAGTGAAGTTTTAAAATGTCTGGGACTGGCTGTAGAATGCAGTCCGGAAAAGAATGTGCTGGATATCGACAGCACTGAGATAACCTCGTATGAAGCACCGTATGAGCTGGTGCGTACCATGCGTGCGTCCTTTCTGGTAATGGGACCTCTGCTGGCGCGTATCGGTAAAGCGCGTATTTCTATGCCCGGCGGCTGCGCTATCGGTGCTCGTCCGATTGATATTCATCTCAAGGGCTTTGAGGCTCTGGGTGTAAAAATCGAACAGGGACATGGCTATATTGAAGCAAGTGCTCCCGAGGGACTGAAGGGTACCAGCATTTATTTTGATTTCCCGAGCGTAGGTGCTACCGAAAATATTATGATGGCAGCTTCTCTTGCTGAGGGTACTACTATTTTGGAAAATGCTGCCGAAGAACCGGAGATTGTCGATCTGGCCAACTATCTGAATAAGATGGGTGCCAAAATCCGCGGTGCCGGTACCGATACTATCCGCATTGAGGGTGTAGACAAGCTGCACGGTGCAGACTATACCATTATTCCGGACCGGATTGAGGCAGGCACTTATATGATTGCTGCTGCTATGACCGGCGGTGATATTGTTGTGGAAAATGTTCTGCCGGAGCACCAGAAGCCGTTGATTGCCAAGCTGCGCGAGGCAGGTGCCGTGGTTGAAGAGGATATTGATAAGGTACGCGTTATCGGCAAGAATCCGCTGAAGGCCGTATCTATCAAAACTCTGCCTTATCCGGGCTTCCCGACTGATATGCAGGCTCAGATGATGGCGATGATGGTTATTGCCGAGGGCCGCAGCAAGGTTACGGAAACTGTTTTTGAAAACCGTTTCATGCATGTGGTTGAGCTGAACCGCATGGGTGCGCAGATTTCTACCGAAGGCCGCAGTGCCGTTATCGACGGTCCCTGCAAGCTGACAGGCTGTGATGTGCGCGCAACCGATTTGCGTGCCGGTGCAGCTATGATTCTGGCAGGCCTTGTGGCCGAAGGTACGACACGTATCGGCGATTTGCACCATATTGACCGTGGCTACGAGAACATTGTTGCTAAGCTGAAAAATCTGGGTGCAGATATTGAACGCGTAGATGTAGATTAAGGAGATATGACTAATGTTTAAGAGTATGGATATCGGTATTGATTTGGGTACCGCTAACATTCTTGTTTATGTCAAGGGCAAGGGCGTTGTCCTGAAGGAGCCTTCTGTTGTGGCTATTGACAAGGTGCGCAACAAGGTGCTGGCTGTGGGCGATGATGCAAGAGAAATGCTGGGACGTGCTCCCGGAAGTATCGTTGCTATCCGTCCGCTGAAGGAAGGCGTTATTGCGAATTATACCGTAACGCAGAAGCTGCTGGCTTATGTTATTGAGAAGGTTGCGGGCAAGAGCCTGTTTTTCAAACCGCGTGTTATGACCTGTGTGCCTATCGGCATTACTTCGGTAGAAAAGCGTGCTGTTATGGAGGCTACTACCCAGGGCGGTGCGTCTAAGACTTATCTGATTGAGGAACCGCTGGCTGCTGCTCTTGGCGCCGGTATTGATATTTCCGTACCGCGCGGCAACATGGTTGTTGATATCGGCGGCGGTACTACCGATATCGCTGTGCTGAGCCTTGGCGGTATTGTTGTAGATTCTTCTATCCGTATCGGCGGCGACCATTTTGATGAGGCTATTGTGCGCCATGTGAAGAAGGTACATAATGTGCTTATCGGTGAACGTACTGCTGAGGAAATCAAGATGAATGTTGCTACTGTTATTACTGATGGTCGTCATGAGTCTATTACTGTGCGTGGCCGTGATATGGTTACCGGTCTGCCGACTACCTTCAGCGTAAGTTCTGAGGATTGCCGTGTGGCCTTGGAGGATGCCGTTGCTTCTCTGATTGCTACCGTGCGCGGTGTTCTGGAAAAATGCCCGCCGGAGCTGGCTGCGGATATTGTTGATAACGGTATTTATCTGACCGGCGGCGGTGCGCTGCTCGACGGTCTGGCTGAGATTATGCAGCGTGAAACCGGTATTACTACGCATATTGCCGATGATCCGTTGGAGTGTGTGGCTCTTGGCACCGGCAAGGCGCTGGAGAATCTGGATAAGTTGCATCCGGGCACTGTTTATACTGCGTCTAATCTGGTTGATTGATGCTTGGGTATTGATTGTTGATTTTGGGAGGAGCTGCCGTTGGCAGCTCCTTTTGTGTAGATGTGAAGAAGAATCTTGGGCGTTCCGCCAGCTTTCTAGCCTCTCCTTGGGGAGAGGTGGCATCGCGTAGCGATGACGGAGAGGGGACTGCGAGCGTCGCAATTTATATATTGCGTTGCAACGAAAAATTTTCCCGCGAATCGCTTTGGAGAGTTGTATATTTCATGCTAAACATTAAGAAGCGATTAGCGGACGGTAATTTCGTGTGGAACCAGGACGAAGTGCCGCAAAACTCGCGCTAAGCGAAGAGATTTTGCTATAGTAGTAAGCTTTATCGCTCAAACAGTTGCGACACTTCTATGGTTCCAGACACTCATTCCCTAAAATTTTTATGTTTTCACTGCGATATATTAATTGTTTGTTTAACCTTTTTTGCCTGCCCCTCGGGGAAGGTGCCGAGCGAAGCGAGGCGGAAGGGGGATAATCAAGCCATGTCTTTAAATTTTTTTGAGGTAAAAAATATGCCAAAAGATACATATTTAGAAATGCAGGCGGAAGCCAAGTTTGCTGTGCTGCAGCAGGAGCTGCGGCGCTTGGGCAGTGTGCTGGTTGCGTTCAGCGGTGGCGTTGATTCGACGTTTTTGCTGCAGGCGGCGCATTTGACTCTTGGCGATAAGGCGCTTGCGGTGACAGCGCGCTCGGGCGTTGTGCCGCAGCGTGATATAGCAGAGGCAGAGGAGTTCTGTCGGAAGCAGGGAATCCGTCATCTTTACTTTGATTTTGATGAGCTGCAGGTGCCGGGGTTTGCCAAAAATCCGCCGGACCGTTGCTATATCTGCAAAAAAACGCTGTTCAGTAATTTCTTGCGCATTGCACAGGAAAACAGTGCTGTGCTTTGCGAAGGCTCGAATATGGACGACCTTGGCGATTACCGCCCCGGTCTGAAGGCTTTGGCGGAGCTGAAAGTGCAGAGCCCACTGCGCACTGCAGAGCTGACGAAGGCAGAAATCCGCCTGCTGTCGCATAAGCTGCAGCTGCCGACTTGGGATAAGCCTTCCTTTGCCTGTCTTGCTTCACGCTTTGTTTACGGTGAGCGTATTACGGCGGAGAAGCTGGCAGCGGTGGATAAGGCGGAGCAGCTTTTGTGGGAGCTGGGCTTTAAGCAGTTCCGTGTGCGTGTGCATGGCAGCTTGGCGCGCGTTGAGCTGTTGCCCGAGCAGCTGGAGCTGGCAGTGGCGGAGCCGATGCGCAGTACGATTTACAAAGGATTGAAGGCTGCAGGCTTTGCTTATGTGGCACTTGATTTGCAGGGCTATCGTACAGGCAGCATGAATGAAACTTTAAAGCAGGATTAATTTGTACTTATAGCGAATTTTAGCATTAGCCTGTTACGAGTATGCAGGCTTTGGTTAGGAGGAAGATTATGAAAAGCTTATATTTGGAATGTAATGCCGGCATCAGCGGCGATATGCTGGTAGCAGCACTTTTGGATTTAGGCGCGGATAAGGAGGCGCTGGATAAGGCTCTGCAGAGTATTCCTGCAAAGGGCTTTGAGTATAAAATCAGCAGAGTGTCTAAAGCAGGCGTTGACTGCTGCGATTTTGATGTTATTTTGGACGAGGAGCATGCTAACCATGACCACGATATGGCCTTTTTGCATGGCAACGGCGATGCTGTAGTGCATAGCCATGAGCACGAACACGAACATCATCATGCCCATGACCATGAGCACGAGCATGAACATCATCATGACCACGACCATGAACATGAGCACAGCCATGTGCCGCATGAGCATCATCATCACCATGAGCACCGCGGTCTGCAGGAGGTTATTGCGATTATTGATGCTACGGATATGAGTGCTGCAGCCAAGGAATTGGCGCTGAAGATTTTTGATATTATTGCGGATGCCGAGGCAAAGGCGCATGCAGTGGAGAAGAATGCAGTGCATTTTCATGAGGTTGGCGCGATTGATTCCATCGTTGATATTGTGGCGATTGCTGTGTGTGCCGACAGTCTTGGTGTTGAAAACGTAATTGTGCCGGAGCTGTGCGAGGGCCGCGGTACTGTCCGCTGCCAGCATGGCGTGCTGCCGGTGCCTGTTCCTGCAACGGCAAATATTATGCAGCGCTTTGGCTTTAATGTACGCTTGCTGCCGGTGCAGGGCGAGTTCGTTACACCGACCGGTGCTGCTGCCGCTGCTGCGCTGATGACTACGGACGAGTTGCCGCAGAGCTTTAAAATTCTGGGCATCGGTCTGGGTGCAGGCAAGCGTCAGTATGAGCGCCCCAGCATTTTGCGTGCGCTGATGATTGAGGATAACGCGCAAAAAAAAACTCTGTAAACAGTAACGCTTTGCAGACAGATTGCATCTGCCAGCTGCAGTCTGATATTGATGACTGCAGCGGCGAGCTTTTGGGTTACACGCTGGAGCGCCTGCTGGCGGCAGGAGCGCTGGATGCTCATTATCAGCCGGTGTTTATGAAAAAGAGCCGTCCGGCGTGGGAGCTTACTGTTATCTGCCGCGAGGAGGACAGAGCGAAGCTGGAAGCGCTGATTTTTGCAGAAACGACAACCATCGGTATTCGTCGTGCGCGCATGGAACGCACTGTGCTGCCGCGTTGCAGGGATGTGGTGCACACTGCTTACGGTGATGTGGCGGTGAAGCGCTGCCTGCTGGACAGCGGCGAACGCTGTTATGTTGAATATGACAGCGCTGCCAAACTGGCGCAGGAGCAGGGAGTACCGCTGCAGGATATCTATCTGGCGGCACAGCTGGCGCAAAAAAACATAAATTAGCCACAAAAGTGTGGTATAATATCTCCATAATACGTCAGAGAATGGAGAAAAAATGACTAATGTTTTCGATTTGATAGAAGAATTTTATACACAGGATGAAGAGTGGAATACGGTATTGCAGCAAGGCTGTGCTGAGGATTTCCTGCGTTATAAAACCTGGCAGGGAGCCAAGGACGGCGAGCTTGTCAAGATTTGGGATTATATTACGATTCTTTGTATTTACCTTGGTAATTCCGAGAACTTTCTCGGTGATATGTCGCGTGAGGATTTTATTGACTGCGTAGGCTGGTGCTGCCGCAATGTTTCCGGCTTCCCGGCAACGGAGAGCAACATCGCACATTTCCTGGATGTTATGCAGGAGTTTTATGCATATATGAAAAAGAAACGCATTATTACCCGTGATAACGCGCCTGCCGAAGCCAAAGCAAAGCTGCTGGTTGACGGAAAACTGCAGATTGTCGGCAAGGATGGCAGCTTTTTGCCTGGGCATGACCGTTACAATCTGTATTCTACACCGGATTTGCCGACGAAGGTGTATCTGAACATCGGCGAGAGAATGCAGAATTTGCTGGATGATGTGCAAAGCTACTATACGCAGAAGCAGTTCCGCCGTGATTTGGAGCGGGCAGATTTCCTCTTCGGCGGTATTTTCCAGAACGGTACTGTTCAGGAAAAGCCGGGCACGGAGGAATATTCACAGACCTTCTGGGATTATTTTCTTTTTGACTATCGCCTGCTTGAAGATGACAAAACGCCGCTGCAGCATTACCGTGATGTAATCTGCCGCGATGCTTCCGAGATGGATACCTCCGTTGATATTTTGAATGAGCTGATTAAGGCAAAGCTGGTTCTCTTTGATGTGCAAAGACGCACGGAGGAGGGAATGTATGTCTGCAGAAATATTTTCACCAATGAAAAATATACGCTGATGCTGCCGGTAGATGATAATATTGACACAGAAGGCTATATTTTCATGGGCCATATTTTTTATGAAAATACTATGGTGATGAACTTCCTGCGCGGACTGGTTATGTCGCAGACCTCGCGTAAGCGGTTTTTCGAGGTTGTCAGTGCGGCGAAAGACTGGTTTGCCGTGCGCCAAAGCGGCGAGATGAGCTGGGAGGAGTTCATCAACCGTAATCCGATGTTCGTACGCCATGTTTCTGTTTTGTATGCCATCTATGTGCGTATGGAGGGCTTTAATTTCAGTACGCAGATAAGTGATTATCAGCCTGCGGCGCTGCTTGAGGACAAGACCTCGGCAATGCTGGAATCTCTTAGAGGAACAGGCCTATTTTCTGCCTATGATATACAGCTGATGCGTACCATGTGGAGCGATTTTATGCTTCGTGGCAATGCTTTGCCTGATAATACAGACGCTGATTTTGAGCATTGGACGGCAGCGGTTATGTACTGCTTTGTTAAGCTGAATGATGTTTATACCTTTACGGAAAAGCAGGTTTTTGCTATGTGCCGTGCTACCGACCATGCAAAGCTGAAGCAGATGATAGATATGCTAAATGAAACCTTGCAGCTGGAGGCACACGACCCGCGTTATGTTAACGAAGAGGGTTTGCTGCTGATGCTGCTGCAGTGAGAGGAGGCACCAGAATATGAAGTGTGATTTTTGCGGCCACGAGGTTGCTCCCGGCACAGTGGAATGTCCGTACTGCCATTATCAGTTCAAGATTGATGCGCAGGTGCTCAGTCCGGAGGAGCGCGATACCTTTGAGGGCGTGACGATAGACGAGAGCGCAGGCACAGAGGAAAACAAAAGTGCCAGGGAAGGCGCTGTATATGACAGCGGTGCTGATACTTATAATGAGAGACAGCAGCAGGTGCCGCCGAATATCAAGGTACATACCTTTGGCTGCGGCAGCGGCATTCTGATTACTTTTCTGATTTTGTGCGGCATTGTGGCAGTTATCTTCTTTTTGCTGCCGACGTTTATTGTCTTTGCCGCTGTCGGCGCAATAGTTTTGTTTATTATGCGTCTTTTTATGGGCTTTTAATGGCGTAAAAATGTATTTCTGACGGCCGGCAGTGTTGCCTTGGGCAGAGCTGCCGGCTGTTTTTGTCTGTTGTAGAAATTTTTTCAAAAAAATTTTAAAAAGCCGTAAAAATATAGAGGATTTTTCTGATTGACGGCGAATAATATGCAGGTACACAATGTGTGAAAAGAATAGGAGGCATAAGATATGCATAGTTACAGCATGGATCTTGGCGGCAGAACTCTTACTATTGAAGCCGGCAAGATTGCAAAACAAGCTAATGGCGCTGTATTAGTTCGTTATGGCGATACCGCCGTAGTAGTTGCCGTTACCGGCACCAAGACCCCGCGTGAGGGTGTAGACTTCTTCCCTTTGACTGTTGATTTTGAAGAAAAAATGTACGCCGTAGGTAAAATCCCCGGTGGCTTTATTAAACGCGAAGGCCGTCCGTCTGAGCAGGCTATCCTGACCAGCCGTCTGATTGACCGTCCGATTCGCCCGATGTTCCCGGAAGGCTACCACAACGATGTACAAATCGTTGCTACCGCTGTTTCCGTTGATCCCGACAATGCTCCGGATATGCCCGCTATGATCGGTGCATCCTGCGCTTTGTCTATTTCCGATATTCCGTTCGAAGGTCCTATCGCCGGTGTGCGCGTAGGCCTGATTGATGGTGAATTCATCATCAACCCGACTGTTGAACAGGCTAAAATCAGCCAATTGAACCTGGCTGTTGCCGGCACCAAAGACGCTATCCTGATGGTAGAAGCAGGTGCTAACGAAGTTTCCGAAGAAACCATGCTGGATGCTATCTGGTTCGGTCATGGCGTAATCAAACAACTCGTTGAGTTCCAGGAGAAAATCGTTGCTGAAATCGGCAAAGAGAAAATGGAAGTTCCGTTCTACGCTCCGCCTGAAGAAATGGTTGCGGAAATCGAAGAATACGGTGCTCAAAAACTCAAAGATGCTCTGATGGATGCTAACAAGCTGGAGCGCGAAGAAAACGTTGCTAAGGTTAAAGCTGAAATCGCTGAAGTATTCCTGGAGAAATATCCTGATAATGCTAAAGACGTTGCTTACATCACCCAAAAGCTGGTTAAGAAAATCGTTCGCCGCACTATCTCTGTAGATAAGATTCGTCCTGACGGCCGTCAATTAGACGAAGTACGTCCGGTAAGCTGCGAGGTTGGCCTGCTGGCTCGTCCGCATGGCAGTTCTTTGTTCACCCGTGGTCAGACTCAGATTTTGAACGTTCTGGCTCTGGCTCCGTTGCGTGAAGCACAGATTCTTGATGGCCTCGGCGCTGAGGAAACCAAGCGTTATATCCATCACTACAACTTCCCGCCGTACAGCGTAGGCGAAACCAAACCTCTGCGCAGCCCTGGCCGCCGCGAAATCGGTCACGGTGCTCTGGCTGAGCGCGCTCTGCGTCCGGTTATTCCTTCCGAAGAGGAGTTCCCGTATGCAATCCGTCTGGTATCCGAGGTTCTGGAATCCAACGGTTCCTCCTCCATGGGCTCTGTTTGCGCAAGCACCCTGTCCCTGATGGATGCAGGCGTTCCTATTAAGGCTCCTGTTGCCGGCGTTGCTATGGGCCTTGTTAAGGATGGCGAATACTTCACTATTCTGACTGATATCCAAGGTCTGGAGGATGCTCTGGGCGATATGGACTTCAAGGTTGCAGGTACCGAAAAAGGTATTACTGCTATCCAGATGGATATTAAGATTGACGGTATCAACAAGGATATCTTCACCCAGGCTCTGGCACAGGCTAAACGCGGCCGTGAGTTCATCATGGGCAAAATGATGGAATGCATCAGCGAACCGCGCAAAGAGCTGTCCAAGTATGCTCCGAAGATTACTACTATCCATGTAGATCCTGATAAGATTGCTAAGGTTATCGGACCTGGCGGCAAGATGATCAAGAAGATTGTTGACGAAACCGGCGCTAAGATTGATATCGATGATACCGGTCGCGTATTTATCGCTGCTGTTAACACCGAGGCTGCTAATAAGGCTATCGAGATGATCGAAGGCATTACTGCCGAAGCTGAGGTTGGCAAGGTTTATACCGGTAAGGTTACCCGTCTGATGAACTTTGGTGCTTTCGTTGAGATTCTGCCGGGCAAGGAAGGTCTGGTGCATATTTCCCAGCTGTCTACCGAGCATGTAGATAAGGTTGAGGATGTTGTAAGTGTTGGCGATGAAATTGTTGTTAAGGTTACCGAAATCGACAACAAGGGCCGCATTAACCTGTCCCGCAAGGCTGTTCTGATGAAGAGCGTACAAAAATAATTTGTGAATTTAAAAGAGCTGTCGCATTTGTGACAGCTCTTTTTTGTAGATTGGAGGAGTGAGTTACTAATGAAAACACGTGGTTTTGAAAAGGTTGCCAGGTATATGGATGTTGAGTTCCCGATGCCGGAGCGCAAGACACAGTTCAGCGCCGGTTATGACATCAGCGCTGCCGAAGAGGTTGTACTGGAGCCGGGTAAGCTGGTGCTGGTGCCTACAGGTGTGAAGGCTTATATGCAGACAGGCGAGTTCTTGGGCCTGCATATCCGCAGCAGCATGGCGGTAAAGAAGCATCTGATGCTGGTGAATAATGTCGGTATTATTGATGCCGATTATTATAATAATGCTGATAACGAAGGTCACATTATGGTGGCTTTGATGAATATGGGTACCGAGGCTGTTACGATTCCGCAGGGTGAACGCATTGCACAGGGCATTTTCTACAATTATCTGACCGTTGACGATGACGATAAGGTGGAGAAGGTTGTACGTGCAGGCGGCTTCGGCAGCACGGGAAAATAATAATATCATATCATTACCTTCGCTTAGGAATTCAGTTGAAAGTGTAAATAGTTTACAATTTTAACGAAAAAGTGTAGACAATATAGGGAAATATGATATAATTAGTTTAGATAATTTTGGAAAAATGGAGGTTTTCTCGATGCAGAAAATTGATCAGGCATGTGTAAACACTCTTCGCTTTTTGGCAGCAGACCAGGTAGAAAAGGCTAAATCCGGCCATCCTGGCTTCCCTCTGGGTACCGCTCCTTTGATGTACACCATCTGGGACCGCTTTATGAATTATAATCCGGCTGATCCGCAATGGTTCAACCGCGACCGTTTCATCCTTTCTCCGGGTCATGGCAGCGCTTTGCTGTATGCAATGCTGCACCTGGCAGGCTATGACCTGTCCCTGGATGAGCTGAAAAACTTCCGTCAATGGGGCAGCAAGACTCCGGGCCATCCGGAATTCGGCCTGACTCCTGGCGTTGACGTTTCTACCGGTCCTCTGGGCCACGGCTTTGCTATGGGCGTTGGCTTTGCTATTGCTGAAGCTATGCTGGGCGCAAAGTACAACAAACCTGATTTCCCGGTTGTTGACCACTACACCTTTGGTCTGACCTCTGACGGTGACCTGATGGAGGGCGTTTCCTGCGAGGCTGCTTCTCTGGCAGGTACCCTTGGCTTGGGCAAACTGATTTACTTATATGATGATAACAAGATTACTATCGAAGGCAGCACCGATATTGCCTTCACTGAGGATGTTGAAGCCCGCTTCAAGGCTTATGGCTGGCAGGTTCTGCGCGTAGAAAGCAGCGAGGATGTTGACGCTATGCAGGCAGCTATCGAAGAAGCTAAGGCTGATACTATGCATCCTTCTCTGATTATTGTACGCACTCACATCGGCTTCGGCAGTCCGAAACAGGACAGCCCGTCCTGCCATGGCGAGCCGCTGGGTGGTGAAGCATTGGCAGCTACCAAAGAAAAAGCCGGCTGGCCGCAGGAAATGTTCTATGTACCTGCTGAGGTTAAAGAACATTTTGCTGCTAAGCTGGATGGTTGCGCTGCAAATGAAGCTGCCTGGAATGCTTTGATGGATGACTATAAGATGGTATATCCTGAGCTGGCTAAAGAACTGGAAGACCGCATTGCCGGCAACTCCATGGTTAACCTGACTGCTCTGGAAGCAATCTTCAAGGATACCGTTAAGAACGCTACCCGCGAAGCAAGCGGCGATATTATCCAAGTTCTGGCTGCACAGCTGCCTGAGCTGGTTGGCGGCAGTGCTGACCTTGGCCCGTCCAACAAAACTATCATGAAAACCGGCGGTTACTTCTCCAAGCTGGACAGAACCGGCCGTAATATTCACTTTGGCGTTCGTGAACACGCTATGGGTACCGTTTTGAACGGCATTTCCCTGCATGGCGGTTTCATTCCCTTCGGCGGCACCTTCCTGGTATTCGCTGACTTCCTGCGTCCTACCATCCGTATGGCTGCACTCATGGGAATTCAGTCTGTATTCGTACTGACTCACGATAGCATTGCACTGGGCGAAGACGGTCCTACTCATCAGCCTATTGAAACCACTATGGCTCTGCGTCTGATTCCGAACGTAAGCGTTATCCGTCCGGCTGACGCTCTGGAAACTGCTACCGCATGGCAACAGGCTTGCCTGAACAAACATAAACCTACCTGCCTGCTGCTGAGCCGTCAAAAGCTGACTGTACTGCATGACTATGCAGCAACCATCCATGAAAACGCTCATAAGGGCGCTTATGTACTGAGTCCGGCTAAGAACGAGGCTAAGGCTGTTCTGATCGGTACCGGCAGTGAAGTACATCTGGCACTGGCTGCACAAGCTAAGCTGGCAGAAGAGGGCATTGACGTTAGCGTTGTATCTATGCCTTGCTGGGATGCTTTTGATGCTCAAAGCGATGAGTACAAGGAAAGTGTTCTGCCTGCAGGCGTAACCAAGTTTGCTGTTGAAGCAGGCGTTCCTTACGGTTGGAGCCGTTACACCGGCACTGAAAAGAATGTTCTGGGCATTACCACCTTCGGCGCTTCCGCACCCGGCGATGTAATGATGGAAAAATACGGCTTTACTGTTGAAAACCTGGTTGCAAAGGTTAAAGCAGCGCTGTAAGCTTAATTTGAAATTGTTCTTAAAGACCACTCTGCGGAGTGGTCTTTTGCGTTGCATATGATATGTGAAGTATTACGTTCCCTTGTATTGCTCATGTACTGTAAGCGAAAAGCGGAATCAATCATATGTAGCCTAAGCACTTATTTTTTATACATTTTATGCATACGGATTGTATAAAATGTGTTATAATAAGAAGATAATAATGTATAACTGTCTTCATTACGCTGTCGCGCTTCTGCCGGCACGTAAGCGAGCAGGAGGTGCCGTATATGGAAGAAAAAAATATAAAGGACACTATCAGGGCCAAGGCTGCAGAAGCCGCTGAAGCTGCTGCCGAAGCAGCGGAAACACAGGACAAGGAAGAATATGGTGATATACGTATTGCCGACGAGGTTATCTGTATCGTTGCCAGCCTGGCGGCGCAGGAGGTGCCGGGAGTTGTCGGCATGAGCGGTGGTCTGACAGATGGCATTAACCGCTTCTTGGGCAAGGAGAATGCTTCTAAGGGCGTACATTTGCATTTTGAAGGCAAGACGGTAAATGCAAGTGTGTATATTGTTATTGAATACGGCTGCTGCATTCCGGAGATTGCTTTGGAGGTACAGGAAAAGGTTAAAGATGCTATTGAGGCGATGACAGGTTACGAGGTGCAGTTTGTCGATGTCAATGTCGAAGGCGTGGCCAAGAGGCGTGAAAGCGAACTGGAAAAGGAAAGCTCATCTGATGTAGATATGGCGGAAATTTTGCAGGCGCAGGCTAAGCGTGCGGAAGCAACGGAGGCCAATTCCTTTGAGCAGCAGTTGGTTAATCTCCATGATAACCATGATTTTGAGCTGCCGCCGGAGGAAGACATGGATGAAAAGCATAGGAAGTTTTTAGAGGAGGATTAACTGTTATGGGTATTGCGGATAGAATTATCCTGACGCTGTATACGATATTGATGACGGTAGCTTCAGTGCTGACGCTGCTGTGCAGTCTTGGCGTTTTCTCTGATACCGGTATGGTAGCGTTTATCAGCCATATCCCGGGCAACTGGGTTTATGCTGTAGGCGGCGTGATTATGCTGCTGGTGAGCGTACGCCTGCTGATTACCGGCCTGGGACTGACGGGCGTAAGCTCGCTGAAGCTGAGTGACAGCGATAAGGGCAAGGTGCTTGTAGGCAAGGGCGCATTGGAGGATTATATTGCTGTTCTGTCGCAGGAAATATACGGCATCCATCATGTAAAGGTTATTGTGAAGTTGAAGGATCAATGCATTGATGTGCGCATTAATGCTTCGATTGAACCCGGCATAAATATTCCGGAAACCTCCGGTGAGATTAAGACCAACGTCCGTGAAACCATCAAAAAGGTTACCGGCATTGAGGTTAAGGAAATAGAGCTGTTCTTCAAACAGATTAAAGCAAAGGAAGAATAGGAGGCAGAAGCTATGTTTAACGATATTCTTAATGATATCTGGAATAATTATCGCGGCCGTCTGCTTTGCTCGGTGTTTGGCCTGTTTATCGGCGTGGTTGTGCTGTGGCTGGGATTTTTTCAGGCACTGTTTCTGATGATCTGCATCGGCTTGGGCTTTTTTATCGGCAACAAGCTGGATAAGAAAGAGGATTTGCTGGAGTGGTTGGATAGATTACTCCCTCCGGGTTATCACAGATAACGGCGGTAGTGGCGAAAGATAAGGCATCATCTGCCTAATCTGAATCCATCATCATACAAGATATTTATTAAAATTTTTTATACAAGGAGAGTGTGCAAATGATTCGTAGACTTGCAAGAGAGGTTGCCTTACAGGCGTTATTCCAAATAGACTTTACCGGTAATGAGGTAGAACAGGCTGTTGACGCAGCTTTAGATGAGCACGAGGAGCTGCATCCGGAGGCTGCGGTAGACAAGGCTTTGGACCAGCATAAGGAGCTGGGGGCAGCAAGTGCCAGAAACTATGTTAAGAAGTATTCTATGGTGCTTGTTAACGGTGTTGTAGAAAACAAAGAAGCTATTGATGCGACTTTGAACAGCTGTGCAACCGACTGGACAGTAGAGCGTATGCCTGCTACCGACAGAAATATCCTGCGCGTAGCAGTTTTTGAAATGCGCCATGAAAAGCCTGCCCTGGCTGCAGGTGTTGCTATCAATGAGGCAGTGGAGATTGCCAAGGCTTATGGAACCGAAGAATCTCCGCGCTTTATTAACGGTGTTTTAGGTAAGCTGGCAAGAAAATGAGCCAAAAGGTTTATTTAGGCATTGATACCAGCTGTTATACTACCTCTGCCGCTCTTTTGGCGGAGGATGGCAGCCTGCTTGCCGAGGCCAGACAGATTTTAAGCGTTAAGCCGGGACGCTGCGGTTTGCAGCAGTCCGAGATGGTTTTTCAGCATACACGTAATCTGCCGCGCTTGGTGGAGGAGGTCTTTGCCGATAAGGATTTCACCTTGGCGGCAATTGGTGTCAGCGGTTATCCGCGTCCGCTTGCGGACTCCTATATGCCGGCGTTTCTTGCCGGTATGAGCGTTGCCCGTAGCCTGGCAGCTGCCTATAAGGTGCCGCTGGAGGTCATCAGCCACCAGGAAAATCACTTGGAGGCCGGTCTTTGGTCGGCATGCGGACCGCAGGCGGAGCGTTTTTTGCTGCTGCATGCCAGCGGCGGCACTACCGATTTGCTGCTGTGCGAACGCCGTGATGACAGCCGTTATAACCTGACGCAGGTTGGCGGCAGTTTGGATTTGCACGCAGGTCAGTTTGTTGACCGCATCGGTGTGGCGTTGGGACTGCAGTTTCCGACAGGTCCGGCACTGGAGCAGCTTGCAGAACAGGCGGAGGAACCGCTGGAGCTGCCGGTGTCTGTGCGTAAGCTGGATGTGAGCTTATCGGGACCTGCAACTGCCGCTATGCGCAAGCTGGAGGCGGGGGCAGATGCTGCTTCTATGGCCTTGGGTGTGGAGCATACGCTGGCGGAAACCTTTGCCCGTCTGCTGCGCAACGGTGCAGCGGCATATGGTGTGCGAGATGTGATTTTGGTTGGCGGCGTCGGCTCCAACAAGTACATCCGCAAACACGTTGAAGAAAAGCTGGCGAAGCGCCGTGTGCGCCTGTGGGTGCCGGAAGGACGCTTTAGCTGTGATAATGCCAGTGGCTGTGCCGCTGTTGCCTGGAGATTACATAAGAAAAATGACTGAAGCTGTTTATTCGGTAAGCGAAATAAATAATTTCATAAAGCATATACTGGAGCAGGAGCCGGAGCTGCGTAATCTGCAGGTTGTTGGTGAAATCTCCAATTTTAAGCGCTATCCTTCAGGTCATTGCTATTTTACTTTGAAGGATGCCGGTGCGGTACTCAAATGCGTAATGTTTCGCAGTAAAGCCGTTAACCTGCGCTTTCAGCCGCAGAACGGCGATACTGTTGTTGCTGTAGGTCGTCTGGCAGTTTATGAACGCGACGGTGTTTATCAGCTGTATACCGATTTACTGCTGCAGCAAGGTGTGGGCGATTTGATGCAGGCTTACGAAAAGCTCAAGCAGAAGCTGGAGCGTGCAGGCCTGTTTGCGCCTGAACGTAAACAGCAGCTGCCGCTGCATCCGCGCACTGTGGGAATTATTACTTCTCCTGCAGGTGCCGCTGTTCGTGACGTCATAACAGTGTCACGCAGGAGAAATCAGGGCATAAAGCTGTTGCTTTATCCCGTTAAGGTGCAGGGTGAGGGCGCTGCGGCGGAAATTGCCGCGGCGATAGAATTCTTTAACCGTAAAAAGCTGGCAGACGTTCTGATTGTGGGACGTGGCGGCGGTTCTATCGAAGATTTGTGGGCCTTTAACGAAGAGATTACCGTGAAAGCGGTGGCTGCCTCCAAAATCCCGGTAGTCAGCGCCGTAGGTCATGAAACAGATTTTACGCTGTGTGATTTTGCTGCCGACGTGAGGGCTGCGACACCGTCGCAGGCCGCGGAGCTGGTGGTGGCTGATGTTGAAGGCTATAAGCAACGCGTTGCCTATCTGGAGCAGCGTGCGCGCAGCCTGCTGTCAGCATTGCTGACGCAGCAGCAGCGCAGATTGGATAATTTAGTTAATTCGTGGGCGTTGCGTGACCCGGAAAGGCTTTTTGCCGACCAGTCGCAGCGTCTGGATACTGCTTCGCGCAGACTGCGTGAGGCCTTAGAGCTGCATCTGCAGCAGGATGAGCATAAACTAGCGCTGGCGGCGGCAAGGCTGGACAGCCTCAGTCCGCTGGCTGTTTTGGGACGAGGCTATTCTGTGAGCCAAAAATCCGATTATACGCTGGTAAGCAGTGTTGATGATCTCAGATGGGGCGACGAGCTGCTGACAACAGTCGCAGACGGTATGATAACCTCGGTTGTGCAGCAGGTAGAAAGGCGGTAAAGGATGGCAACGAAAAAGATTGCAAAGAACATTAAGTTTGAAGATGCCTTAAGCGAGCTGGAAGCACAGGTACAGCTTCTGGAAAGCGGCGAGCTGCCTTTGGACAAGGCTCTGGAGGTATTCAAATACGGTGTGGAGCTGAGCCGTGTCTGCAGCAGCAGATTGGAAACAGTGAAGCAGGAGGTTGAAAAAATCGTTGTTACCGACAGTAACGACGTTGGCTATAAATTAGAAGCATTCCAGGATTTGGAGGTAAAATAATGGATTTTAAAGCTTATTATGCTAACCAGCAAAAACTTGTAGAAAATTATTTGAAGAACAGAATTGCTAAAAAGGGTATTTCCAAGGTAGATGAAGCTATGGAATACAGCCTGATGGCAGGCGGTAAACGCATTCGTCCGATTCTGCTGATGGCTGCGGCAGAGGCTGTGGGCAGCAAGGGCTACAATTATTTGCCTGTGGCTTGCGGTCTGGAAATGATTCACACCTATTCTCTGATTCACGATGACCTGCCGTGCATGGATGATGATGATTACCGTCGCGGCCGTCTTACCAACCATAAGGTTTTTGGTGAGGCCATGGCAGTGCTTGCCGGTGACGGCCTGCTCACTTTGGCGTTTGAGGTAATGCTGGAGCAGAAGAATGTTGAACCTAAGGTTTTGATTGAAACTGTACGCGAAATGGCTATGTGTGCCGGTAACTTTGGCATGGTTGGTGGTCAGGGCCTTGATTTGGAATTTGAAGGCAAAAAGATTACGCCGGAGGAGCTGCGCAAGCTACATGCGGGCAAGACCGGTGCGCTTTTTATTGCTGCCATCCGCGGCGGTGCGCATCTGGCCGGTGCTAATGACCAGCAGCTTTTGGCTCTTACCAAATTTGCTGATTTGCTGGGACTTGCCTTCCAGATTACCGACGATATCCTTGATGTCGAAGGTACTGAGGAGGAGCTTGGCAAGCCGGTAGGCAGCGATGCCAAGAACCACAAATCTACTTATGTAACACTGTACGGCCTGCAGGCAGCACATGAGCTGGCAGAAAAGACTGTGGCAGAGGCTTTGGAATGTCTGGAAATGTTTGGCGAGAACGCAGAGCCTTTACGTGAAATTACCCGCCTGATGACTGACAGAAAGAAGTAATTATGGCAGAGAATAAATTTTTAGATAAAATTAATTCACCGGCTGATGTAAAAAAGCTTTCCGTGCCGCAGCTGGAGCAGTTGGCTAAGGAAATCAGACAGCTTTTAATCAGCGTTATTTCGCACACCGGCGGACATCTGGCGCCGAACCTGGGCGTAGTAGAGCTGACTTTGGCCTTGCATAAGGTTTTCAATACGCCGGAAGATAAGATTATTTTCGACGTAGGTCATCAGGCCTATATCCATAAAATTATCACCGGACGCAGGGAGCAATTTCCTACGCTGCGTCAATACGGCGGTCTTTCCGGCTTCCCCAAACGCAGCGAAAGCGAGCATGATGCTTTCGGTACCGGTCATTCCAGTACGTCTATTTCTGCGGCATTGGGCATGGCCTGCGCCCGCGACCTGCAGGGCGAGGACTATAATGTCGTAGCCGTTATCGGTGACGGATCTATGACCGGCGGTATGGCTTTCGAAGCGCTGAACAATGCCGGTATGCTGCATAAGAATATGATTGTCGTGCTCAACGATAACGAAATGTCTATTTCCAAAAACGTAGGCGCGATGAGTGAATATCTGTACCAGCTGCGTACAGGCGAAACCTATAACAAAATTAAAAATGATATTGAGGGCTGGCTCAAAAATATGGAATTCGGCAGTGATGTGCTGAAGGCTATCCGCCGCCTGAAGGGCAGCGTAAAGTACCTGATGGTGCCGACTTCTATTTTTGAAGAGCTGGGCTTTACTTATTTGGGACCGGTTGATGGACACGATCTGGATGGCTTGCTGGATGTACTGCAGGCTGCCAAAAAGATTGACGGACCGGTTATGGTACACGTGCTGACGAAAAAGGGCAAGGGCTACAAGCCTGCCGAAGAAAGCCCAAATAAGTTCCACGGTACAGGCCCCTTTGATATTGCTACCGGCAAAAAGATTACTAATCCGAATGCACCCGTAAGCTATACCGAAGTTTTTGGTAAAACTTTGACTAAACTGGCTGATATCGACGATAAAATCGTGGGTATTACTGCTGCGATGCCTGACGGCACTGGCTTGAATATTTTTGCCGAGGCGCATAAGGATCATTTCTTTGATGTTGGTATTGCCGAGCAGCATGCGGTTACTGCGGCTGCAGGCATGGCTGCTGCCGGAATGAAGCCTGTGGCGGCAATTTATTCTACCTTCATGCAGCGTGCTTATGACTCCATCATGCACGATATCTGCATGCAGAAGCTGCACGTAACGCTGTGTCTGGACCGTGCCGGTCTTGTCGGTGATGACGGCTATACGCATCATGGCGTTTTTGATTACGCTTATCTGCGCAGTATTCCCAACATGACCATTATGGCGCCGAAGGATGAGAATGAGCTGCAGCACATGCTGAAAACAGCGCTGGATTTTGACGGACCTGTTTCCGTGCGTTATCCGCGCGGCAGCGGTGTGGGCGTTGCACTGGATACGCAGTGGCAGGATTTGCCGATTGGTAAGGCAGAGGTGCTGCGTACAGGCAAGGATGTCTGCTTCTGGGCGATTGGCAGCATGGTGCAGACTGCTCTTGATGCAGCGGAGCTGCTGGAAGCGCAGGGAATCAGCGCAGGTGTTGTGAATATGCGTTTTGCCAAACCGCTGGATGCTGAACTCTTGCGTGAGCATGCGCAAAGCTACGGCAAGATTATTACTCTGGAAGAAGGCGTACTGGCAGGCGGTGTCGGCAGCGCAATTCTTGAAGAGCTTAATGAAAATAAACTGTTGGAGCAGTGTGAAGTACGTTGCTTCGGCATTCCTGACGAATTTGTTATGCATGGCGACAAAAAACTGCTGTTCCGTGATTTGGGACTGGATACGCCAACCATTGCTGCCAAGGCTGCAGCATTTGTAAAGGGTGAAGAAGAGTGAAAAAAGAAAGACTTGATGTTCTGTTAGTTAACCGCGGTATGTTTGAAAGCCGTGCCAAGGCGCAGGCTGCGGTTATGGCAGGACAGGTATTGGTCAATGAACAGAAAATAGATAAACCTGGTACACCGGTGGCACCGGAGGTTACTATCCGTCTGCTGGGTAACAAGCTGCCCTATGTAAGCCGCGGCGGTCTGAAGCTGGAGAAGGCTTTGCAGATTTTCCCCATCAGCGTAGAAGGCAAGGTTGTTGCCGATATCGGTGCTTCTACCGGCGGTTTCACCGACTGCGCGCTGCAGAACGGTGCTGCGAAGGTGTATGCGATTGACGTAGGCTACGGTCAGCTGGCGTGGAAGCTGCGCAACGATGAGCGTGTAGTGAACATGGAGCGCACCAACGTGCGTTATCTGGAAGCAGACAGCCTGCCCGAGCAGGTGGATGCTGCAACTATCGACGTAGCCTTTATTTCGCTGGATAAAATTTTGCCGGCGGTACACAAAATCCTCAAGCCCGAAGGCTTTGTAGTGGCTTTAATCAAGCCGCAGTTTGAAGCAGGCAAGGAAAATGTCGGCAAGAAGGGCGTTGTGCGTGATGCTGCCGTGCACGAGCAGGTTATCAATAACGTCATCAGCTTCGCCAAGGATGAAGGCTTCGGCATTGCCGGATTGGATTTTTCTCCTATCAAGGGACCGGAGGGCAATATTGAATATCTGCTGCACCTGACGCTGGGTGACGACGATGCCGTAAGCAGCGAGCAGGTAGCACGGCTTGTAGGCCGCAGTCATGGCGACTTAGATAAGAAAGCAGAAAAGACAGAGGCATGAGATGCAAAAGAAACGTTTAGGGATTTTCCCCAACCTTGGTAAAGAAAATGTCTGCATTGCTCTGCCGGAATTTATTCAGCTCTGCAAGGACTGGGGACTTGAACCGGTGTTGCCTGTGGATGTGGCGCAGCAGTATGGCGTAAGCAGCTACAATAAAAGTGAGCCGCAGACGCTGAAAACGCTGGACTATGGTGTCAGCCTCGGCGGTGACGGTACACTGCTACAGATGGCGCGCCACCTTGCACCGCTCGATGTGCCTGCCTTCGGTATCAACTTCGGCAAGCTGGGATTTTTGGCAGAGATTGATTTGCAGGGTATGTATAAGGCTATCAGCCGTCTGGCACAGGGCAACTATACGCTGGAAAGCCGCAGTCTGCTGCAGGCCAGAGTTATCTGCGGCGATAAGCTGCTTGCTACGGCGCATGCGCTCAACGATTTAGTTCTGGCTAAGGGCATGTTCAGCAAGCTGGCGCATATGATGCTTTTTATTAACGGACGTTTATCAGGTAAATACGCAGCAGATGGCTTGATTATAGCAACGGCAACCGGTTCTACGGCATATTCGCTGTCTGCAGGCGGACCGCTTGTTATGCCGGAGCTTGATGTCAGCGTCATTACTCCTGTCTGCGCACATTCGCTGACGAACAGAGCGCTTGTTATTCCTATGTCGGAAACAATAGAGCTCAGGCCGATTCCCGGCAGTGAGGAAATGCTGCTTTCGGCGGATGGCGAAAATGTTATCGAGGTGCCTAACGATAACAGTGTGCATATCGCCAAATCGCCTTATGAGATGAATTTTGTAAGATTGACGCGCAGGGACTACTACCAGACTTGGCAGCAGAAGCTTATGCGTAATCTATAAGTCGGCGCATGATAAGGCACCGTATACGTCATCCATAAATAAATACGTAAGGCATTACTATAAATCATAACCTTTATAGAAGTATCATGATTATAGGAAAGTACGACATAGAAATATTTTGCTTTTAGAGGTGATTGACTATGAAAATGACCAGACACGCTAAAATTAAAGAGATTATTGACAACAATAAAATTGAAACGCAGGAGGATTTGGCTTCCGCTTTACGTCATCAGGGCATTGATGTTACGCAGGCTACGGTTTCGCGTGATATCAAGGAACTGATGCTGGTCAAGGTGCCGGATGCCAACGGACATTATCACTATGCTTATCCGAAGGAGCACAGCTCGATGCTGACCATGGAGCGTCTGGAGCGTACCTTCAACGATTCTATCGTAAGTGTACGTGCTTCCGACAGCATGGTGGTAATCCGCACGCTGCCGGGCACAGCGCAGGCTGTTGCCTTTGCCGTTGATTACATGAAGTGGCCGGAGATTCTTGGCTCTATTGCCGGTGATGACACCGTTTTCATTGCTCTGCCGAATAAAGAAGCCGTAATCACTCTGCTGGAACGCTTCAAGGAATACAGATAAGCGAGGCTAAGGATAATGCTGCAATCATTGCATGTTCACAATTTTGCACTGTTAGAGGATGCGCATGCTGATTTTACTCCCGGCTTCAATGTTTTCACAGGCGAAACCGGTGCCGGCAAATCTATTCTGATAGATGCCTTCGGTATGGTGCTGGGCGGACGCTCATCTGCCGATTACGTGCGCAGCGGTACTGACGGACTGTGGGTGCAGGCTGTTTTTGACGTGAGCGGTCAGCAGGAGATTAAAGCGCTGCTGGCGGAGCACGGTCTGGAGCCGGAGGAGGATTTATTTCTGAAGCGTCAGATAAGTGCTGCGGGCAAGAGCCGCGCTTTTATCAATGGCGTGCAGGTGCCTTTGGCTGTGCTGAAGGCTATCGGTGCGCGTTTAGTGGATATTCACGGTCAACATGAAAACCAGGCCTTGCTGAAGCCGGATGCGCCGCTGCATCTGACAGATGCTTTTGGCGGTCCGAAGCTGGCGCAGGCACTGCAGGAGTATAAGCAGCTTTACAGCGAATATACCGCTGCAGTCAAGCATTTGAGCAAACTGGAGCAGGAAAATGAGCAGCAGGATTTGCTGCTGGACCGTTACGCTTGGGAAATCAAGGAGATTTCGGACGCTGCCTTGAAGCCTGGCGAGGAGGATGGCCTGGAGGCTGAGGCGCGTCTGTTACAGAACAGTGAGCGCATTATGAAGGCTGTTGACAGCTCTTATCAGCAGCTTGATGAGGAGGACGCGATTCTTTCGCGTCTGGCGCGAGTGCGCGATCAGCTGCAGTATGCGGCACGCTACGACAGCCGTCTGGCGCTGTTGGCAGAGTGTGCTGACAGTGCCTGGATTAGCTTGGACGATTGCCGCACGGAGCTGAGCGAATATATGGCAGGCAGTGAGTTTAACGGTGAGCGTGCGGCACAGGTGCAGCAGCGTCTTGATATTATTTACCGCCTGCAGAAGAAGTACGGTGGCAGTACGCAGTCGGCATTGGAATATCTGCAGCAGACACAGGAAAAGCTGGAACAGCTGCAGCAGATTGCAAAGCTCTTAGAGCAGGCGCAGAAGGTGGTAGCGGAAGCGGTTGTGCGTTTGGGACGTGCTGCCGCAGTGCTGACGCAGTTGCGTGAAGCCAGCGCCAAGGCGTTGGCGCAGCGTATTACGCAGCATATCCGCGATTTGGCGATGCCTAACGGTGTGCTGCAGATAAAGTGCGGTCAGCTGGATAAGTTTATGCCGCTGGGTCGCGATGAGCTGAAATTTATTTTCAGCGCGAATATGGGCGAGCCGCTGAATGATCTGGAAAAGGTTGCGAGCGGCGGCGAGCTGAGCCGTATTGCTTTGTCGGTTAAGACTGTGCTGATGAACAGCGGCGATGTTGCTACGATGGTATTCGACGAGATTGATACCGGTGTCGGCGGTGTTACGGCGCAGAAGATGGCGGAAAAAATTGCTGCTATTTCCAGTGTCGGCCAGGTGCTGTGTATTACGCATCTGCCGCAGATTGCTGCCTTTGCCGATAATCACATCCATATCGAAAAGCAAAGTGCCGACGGACGCACGGTAACGCAGCTGACAACGCTTGATTATAACGGACGTCTGCAGGAGCTGGTGCGCATGACGGCAGGCGCAACTGCCAGCAGGGCAGCCTTTGAAAGTGCTACCGAGCTGCTGCAGGGTGCGGAGCAGATAAAAAGCAGCTTGAAGCAACTGCAGGAGAAATGAGGTAAGATAATGCTGAAAAAATTTCATGAGGCGGCTTTAGATGAAATATATGTACCTGGAAGCAATGAGGAGGTCTTTAGCGGCCGCCTGCTGAAGGTGCAGCGCGACCACGTAACGCTGCCGAACGGTAATGATACAACGCGTGAATATATCCGTCATCCGGGCGCAGTGGCGATTGTACCAGTGCTGGCTGACGGAAGCGTGGTGCTGGTAAAGCAGTGCCGTTATCCGCTTGATACGCTGCTGTGGGAGATTCCGGCAGGCAAGCTAGACCATGGTCCGGAGGAGGATACATTGGAATGCGCGAAGCGTGAGCTGAGCGAAGAAACAGGCTATGACGCAGAGCATTGGGAGAAGCTGATCAGCATTGCGACTACGCCGGGATTTTCCGATGAGATTATTCATTTATATAAGGCATCCGGGTTGCAAAAGTTTGCTCAGCATACCGATGAGGACGAATTCATCGGCGTGCAGGCCTTTTCTCCCGAAGAGCTGCGTCGCATGGTTGCCGACGGCGAGCTGTATGATGCCAAAACTCTGTGCGCTCTTTACGCTGCAAAGGTAATCTGAAAAAGTCAATCACAATAGTTATTTGAGGTTGCTGAGAAGGCAGCCTCTTTTTTCGTGCCGTAGCTTGTCAAGCTGGCGCTACTTCTTTATAATAGAAAGTAAGTGTTTAATAAATTTCTATGAGGGAGCAGATGATACAGATGAAAAAGATGCAATATGTGCTTGCTTCGCTGCTGGCGGCAAGCGTTTTTACAACTGCGGCTGAGGCTGCCAATTTTAATAATGAAGTAAAAACCCAGCAGGGTGTTATTGCCGGTGCTTATGACGACAAGCATCAGGTAGTACAATGGCTGGGTGTTCCGTATGCGCAGCAGCCGACGGGCGCTGACCGTTGGCGTGAGGCGCAGCAGGTTAAAAAGCACAAGGGAATTTTGGACTGCACCAAGGCTGCTCCGGCGAATATCCAATATAACGGCAAAAAGGTGCTTGGGCAGGAGGGCATGCTGACGCTTGATATTGTGCGCCCGGATACGCAGGAAAAGAATCTGCCGGTACTGGTTTATATCCACGGCGGCAATAACCAGGCCAGCAACAGCCATCTGATGGAGGGCAACAAGCTGGCGCAGGAAGGCAACATGGTTTATGTTTCCGTACAGTATCGCCTGGGACTTTTTGGCTTTAATAATCTGCCTGCTCTGGCAGATGGCAACAAGAAGGAACAGAGCGGTAACTTCGGCTTTCTTGACCAGGCTGCAGCCTTGGACTGGGTACGCGAAAATATCAAGGAGTTCGGTGGTGACGCCAAGAATATTACTGTTTCCGGTTTTTCCGCCGGTGGACGTGATGTTATGGCGATGCTGATTTCGCCTGTTTTCAAAAATAAATTTGATAAGGCTATTTCCTTCAGCGGCGGTCTGACTGTTGCCGATGCTGCCAAGAGTCAAAAAACTATCGCGCAGAAATTAGCACCGATGGTGGTAGAGGATGGTAAACAGAATAATCTGATTAACGCCGAAAACTGGCTGTTGAGCGATAACGGTAAGGATAAAAAGGCCGTGCGCCAATATCTGCAGGCAATGCCGGCAGAACGCCTGGCTCCGGTGATGTCAGGCGCTGTCATTCGCATGAGCGCCTTTCCGCATCTTTACGGCGATGGAGAGGTGCTGCCGGTAGAAGGCTTTGCTACGAAGCATTACTACAGCGTACCGCTGCTGATGCTGGCAAGTGCTGACGAGTTCAGCTCCTTTGCTGCACGTGATCCTTTCTTTAAGGATCGTCTTGGCTTGATCAACAACGATTATAAGACTACGAGTGAATTTAAATTTGCCAATAAATACGGCAGTGCTTTGTATGGCTTCTTCAACGGCCAGCAGTCTGCCGAGGTTTTGTATCCGCATTATAAGGCAGATATGTATGTCTGCAGCTTTGCTTTTGGTCATACTGCTGACGTTGTCGGCAAGGAATATATGGTGCGTAACGGTGCGTTGCATGGCATCTTCCAGCCCTTCCTGACGAATCAGGGCTACGGCTATACCAAAAATACCGATGCCTTTGAGCAGGCAGGCTCCAAAGAACTGAGCAAGGCATTTATTGCTTCGATTGCAGCCTTTGTGCGTACCGGTAATCCTAATACTCCGGCCTTGGGTACGACATGGCAGGCATGGAATCCCACCTACCGTCCGGAGCTTGTATGGGATGCCAACCGTCAGCATGCACGCATCAGCAGTATCAACAGCAGAGTAAGCTATGCCGGCATTTTGGCAGAGATGGCTAATGACAAGAGCATCAATGAGCAAAGCAAAAATTATATAATTCATAATGTGCTGAACGGACGCTGGTTCAGTGATGAGCTGGATGTTCAATACGGCAATCCAAGCCTGTGGCCTAAATAAGCAGTTTAATAAGGAGTTGATTGATAATGACAGAAGAAAAAAATACTACTCCGCTTCATGGCAGCAATGTTGCCAGAGAGCAGATTCCGGCAGCCTGCAAATGGCATGTAAGCGATATATATGCCGGTGAAAATGATTGGCAGGCGGCCTGCGAAGAATATAAGAGCAAGCTGCCGCAGCTGCAGGCTATGCAGGGCCAACTGAATACTGCAGCCGCAGTCTGTGCAGCCTTAAAGCTGCAGGAAGAGTTGGCAAAGCTGCTGGATAAGATTTACGCTTACGCACGCTTGCAGCAGGATGCAGATAATACGGACCAGAAGCTGCAGGCGCTCGCAGGCGAGGCCGAAGGCATGGCGGCAGCCTTCAGTAACGCTAACGCTTTTGTAGAGCCGGAAATGCTGGCCTTAGGTAAGGAAAAACTGCTGCAAATGCTGGACGAAGAGCCTGCATTGGCAGAATACCGTTTTTATATTGAAAATATGGTTCGTTTATCAGACCATGTTTTGTCTGCAGATAAAGAGGCTGTTTTTGCGCAAAGCCATTTGGCAACAGGTACTGCAGCAGCGGCCTTCCGCGCACTTGTGAGTGCCGATATGCAGTTCCCGGAAATTACCGACGGACAGGGCAACAAGACTAGCGTTAGCGAAGGCTGCTATCTGCTGAATATGACCTCTCCTGACCGTGTACTGCGTAAAAATTCCTTTACCGGCCTGATGAATACCTATCATCAATACCGCAATACGCTGGCAGCAACACTCACAGGCTCTGCACGCACCGGTTATTTCTATGCTACCGTGCATAACTATAAAGATACACTGGAAGCAGCGTTGGCAGAGGATAATATTCCGTCCAGTCTTTACGACGGACTGATTGATACCGTGCATGATAATTTTGCACCGCTGCATGAATACATCCAATTAAAGAAGGATGTACTTGGCGTAGACGAATTCCATTACTATGATATGTATATGCCTATTTCCAATGCAGGCGACAGCTTTGCCTGCAGCTTTCCGGAGGCCTGCGCCAAGGTTGAGGAGGCACTGGCACCATTAGGCAAGGAATATCTGACGGCACTCCACAAAGGCATGACCGAAGGTTGGATTGACGTTTACGAAAACAAGGGCAAGCGCTCCGGCGCATATTCCTGGGGCGTGTACGGCGTGCATCCCTTTGTGCTGCTCAATTATCAGCCGCGCTACAACAGCATTTCTACCATTGCGCATGAAATGGGCCATGCTATGCACAGCTATTTCAGCAGTCAGGCACAAAGCTACGTTAATTCGGAATATACGATTTTCTGCGCTGAGGTTGCGTCCACAACGAACGAAAACCTATTGCTAGAGCATACCTTGAAGCATGCTACGGCGGAGCAGAAAATTTATCTTTTGAACCAGTTTTTGGAGGCAGTACGCACAACGGTTTACAGACAGGTGCAGTTCGCTGAATTCGAAAGATATATTCACGGCGAAATCACTGCAGGCCGTTCCCTGCAGGCCGAAAAGCTGGAGGAATACTGGCTGCAGAGCAACAAGGATTACTATGGCCCGGCGCTGACTGTGGACAAGGAATTGGCAAGCGAATGGTCCCGTATTCCGCACTTCTATACGCCGTTTTATGTGTACAAGTACGCAACAGGCTACAGTGCAGCGACAGCCTTCGCCAGTGCAATTTTAAGCGGCGAAGCGGGAGCGGTGGAAAAATATCTGGGCTTCCTGCATGCGGGCGGCAGCGATTATTCGCTGAACATCCTGAAGAACGCCGGCGTGGATTTGAATACACCGCAGCCTGTAACGGTAACGCTGCAGAAGTTTGCTGCTAAGCTCAAGGAGCTGAAGGCGCTGTTGGGAAAGTAAATTAAAGTAAGATAAAATATGGTATAATACTCCTAAGGCAGATTGGTTAAAGTTATTCAGCTGCTTTAGGAGTTTTTTTGCTTGAGGTGCACAATGAAAAAGCGCAGGACATTGGAAGAAGTTTTAGGCAGTAAGATTAATACAGAATATAGCGAACAGTATGCTTATATTATGGAGCTTGTGGGTAGTGGGCGGATAAAGCCTGTACTTGCGTCGAAGAAAAATGGCAAGAAGCCATCGTTGTATCGGGAATACTGGGAGCTGGAGGAGAAGCGGGATTATTCAGCGTTAAAACAGGAGCTTTTGTTTAACCTGAATCCGCAAATTGATATAACATATTATCAGCATAATCTCCAAACCTATGATAAAGAACGTAAGGACGTTTTGCAGCTTAGCAGTTTCTTGCAGAACAGAGCTGCATTACTTACGAAGCAGGTTTCTTACAACGAGCGTAGCTTCCAAATATGGCAAAAAGAAAAGTTTTTGCTTCAGGGAGCAGGCAAAAAAATTTTGAGTCACTGCGTCCTTGATCTTGCTGAACTAAACTGCTACAGTACTGCAGAACCATTTGCTTATTTTGCTGCAACACGCGCAGTACCGCAAAAGCTGTTGATTATAGAAAATAAGGACACCTTTTTTAGCATGAGAAAGCATCTGCTGGCAGGAAACAGCCAGCTTTTGGGAGAAAATATAAGTACTATTATTTACGGCGCCGGTAAAAGAGTTGTCAGCTACTTTCAGGAGTTTAACGCCAGCGCGGAACCATATATGCTGGCAGACGGAAATGAGCTGTTGTACTTTGGAGATTTGGATTACGAAGGCATAGGCATTTATGAAACGCTGGCAGAAGGCTTTGCTGAGCAGGGGGAGATTAAACCGTTTATTCCTGCGTATCTGGCGATGCTGGCGAAGGCAGGCAATTACAAGCAACTGCCGTCCACGAAAAAAGACCAGAACCGAAATCTGCAGGGAGGATTCTTCCGTTATTTTCCCGTAAATGCGCAATCGCAAATGCAAAGTATTTTGCAGAAGGATTTGTATATCCCGCAGGAGATTTTGACGATAAGTGATTTTTGAGGTTGATTATGCAGTACGATTTTTTGAAGGATTTTACAAGACGCATGAAATGCGTAGGCTTATATGCTCTGCTTTATGATAATAGCAGTCAGAAATATATCTGGAAGGAACGGGGCTTTAACACTCTGGACGAGCAACTGAACGTTATTTTTTCTGTTATGCTTTATATTATGGAGCAGTCACTGAAGGAAGAAAGCTGTACTATTGATAATATTACTGTTTTTTTGGACAGTCTTAACGAAAAGTATTATAAAAAGTCCATGAGCTATGATGAATGCAGTGATTTGGCTAAGTTCATTGTTAATGTGGTACTGTCCAACGAAGGAAGGCCAATGTACTTTGGTGGTTATGATTATGAGCAGCAGGAGATGAAGGAGCTGCACATCAGCTACGTCAATAATCGCATTATCTATGACGAACAGGATGTGCGCCGTACCTCGTATTATCTCACAGATGATGGATATAATCTGCTTTTGGGGACACTGGAGGTTGAAAGCAACCTGAAGCTGACGATTCAGGAAATGATATTTAAGCTACATCTGGAGAAGCAAAGCTACGATAAGGCGTTGGATGATGTAAAAAATATCTTTAACCTGATGCGTATTCAACTGCAAAAAATTCAGGCTGCTATGCTGAGGATAAGGCGCAATGCTTTGGAGTATAGTGTCAGCGAATATAGTGAGCTGTTATATGATAATCTGCAGACTATCGACCAGTCGAAGAAAAAATTCAAGGGACATCGCGATGTTGTGCAGGCACGTGTAGAGGATTTAGAGAAGCAGAATATCAGCTTAGATAGTTTGCCGCCTGATGATGTTGCCAAGCTACGGAATCTGCGTGAAATAGATAATTATTTAGGTCGTGCAATAGATGAATATCAAAAAATCTTAAATAATCATTTTGACCTTAAGGCCTTATATACAGCAGAGCTGGAAAAGGTTTCGCAAATGTCTCTGGTACAGCGCTTTAATTTACGTGCCGACTTTTATGAGAAGCTTTTAACGAAGCCGGAATGCCTGCAGAATTTAGATATATTTCTACATCCGTTATTTAATAAGGAACCTAAAAAGGCTGTTAATCCGAATCTTTTTCTGGAGCTGCAAAGAGTACGGCTGTTGGAAGCTGAGTGGGAGGAAGGTGCAACTGAAAGCTTTGACGCTGAGGCTTGGGAGGCGGAGCAAAAAAAGCTGCTGGAGGAAAGGCTGGCGCAGTACGAAGCAAGCTTGACTGTTATTCTGAAGTATACTATTAGCAAAGATCAGTTGCGCCTTTCTGAGCTGATAAAGCAGCTTAATCAGGATGAGCGCGAGCGCTTAGTACCAAATATAGCAGTATTTAAAGAGATTATGGTGGAGCTGCTCAAGGTTCAGGAAATTGACATTAATAGCATGCGCATCGAGCGAGCAGAATTTATTCAGGAAGAGACGAAGGATTTTCGCCTGCAAAGTATGCTTTTGGATATTTTGGACAAGCGTGCGCAATGGCAGAGAGTAAAAAAGCTTATAGTACATCGCCTACCGGAAGCTAATCCGGTTTTGTTGAAGCAGCTTGATGAAAATACTGGTGTTTTGAAAAATATCCGTTGTTCTGATGTCATGCTGAAGGCAGTTTGGGAGTGAAAATATGGCTTATCAGATTGAAATAATTAAGCAGTCACAAAAAATATTTTATTATCTACTGGAGCATCACGAGCTACGGGAGGAAAAAGCACCAGAGCTACACAAGGCATATATTGAACAGGATGAAGTGCAAACGTTAGTTAAGTCGCAAGCAGATGCTGCTGATAGTCATGTAGAAGCGTATGGTGGCGTTATCTATCTTATACCAGGGCAGGAAAATAATTTCTTAGGCTATTCTAAAGGACAGTTGAAAAAAGAGCTTTGTCGCAGTAATGCTACCGACAAGGATTATTATTTGGTGCAGTTTGTTATCCTGGTGTTGTTGTTGGAGTTTTATGACGGGCAAGGCAGCAGCTCTAAGACGCGTGATTTTATTTTATTGGGAGATTTGCAGAATTCTGTAACAGACAAGCTCAAGGAGGGGGCAGCGCGTTATTCGGAGGATGAGCAGGCGCAGAATGGCATGGCCTTTACTGCTATGCGAGAGGCTTATGAGTCCTTGCGTTCTGATGAAAAAAGAAATCGTCAGAAAACCACTAAAGAAGGTTTTATGTTCAGCATTTTACATTTTCTGCAGGAGCAGGGTTTGATAGATTATATTGAGCAGGATGAAATGATTAAGACAACTCGCAAACTTGATCATTTTATGGATTGGGATCTGTTGAATAAGAATAATTTTGAGCGGGTGCAGAGAATTTTAGGAGCGGAAGAAAATGAGCAAGATTAATGCTATCAGGTTGGTTAATGTAAATTATAACCATAATTCCATTCATATCAGTGATGAAACACTGCACTTTAATGGCAGAAGCACGTTGATTTCCTTGCAGAATGGCGGTGGTAAGTCCGTACTGGTGCAACTTTTGACGGCACCATTTGTACAAAAGCGTTACCGAAATCTTAATGAGCGTAGTTTTGCCAGCTATTTTACTACCTATAAGCCATCTTTTATTATGGTGGAATGGGTATTGGAGGATGACGCCGGTTACTGCCTTACAGGAATGATGGTGCGTAAGAGCCAAAATATGGATAACAACGAGGAGCTGGAGCTGATAAATTTTATTAGCGAGTATACCGAGCCCTGTGAGCAGGATATAAATCATCTGCCTGTTGTTGAGAGTGATAAAAAGGAGCTCAGAATTAAAAGCTTCAATGCTTGTCACAAAATGTTTGATGAGTATAAAAAGGAGAGAATAAACAAGTTTTTTTGCTATGATATGAATAACTCTGCGCAAAGCAGGCAGTATTTTGTTAAGCTTGCAGAATATGGTATAGATTATCGTGAATGGCAGAATATTATTAAGAAAATCAACGAAGAGGAGTCTGGTCTTTCCAAGCTGTTTGCTGAATGCAAGGATGAGAAAGGCCTGGTAGAAAAATGGTTCCTCGATGCTGTGGAAAATAAACTGAATAAAGACAACAACAGGATGCAGGAGTTCCGCAATATCCTGGAAAAATATATCACTACTTATAACGAAAACTCTAATAAAATCCAACAGCAGGAAAAGCTTACTGCATTTCAGCAGGAGGCGACACCTATTTTGACATTTGGCAAAGAGTATGAAGCTTCTTCTGCTGCTGTCGCTGTTAAGCTGAATAAAATTTATGAGTGCCTGGCTGAGCTTAACCGGTTCGCTACTAAAAATGAAACGGAAATTGCTGTTTGCAATGCTGAATTGGATGCTTTAGGCAAACAATTGGTGCATTTGCTGCATGAAGAGTTTTCCAGTAATTTTTATTATGCAGAAGATAAAAAAGAAGCGTTAATCGTACTAAAAGAAGATAATGAACAGCAAAGCAGTCAACTGGAAGAGCAGTCACAATTATGGGAAAGACGGCGGCATATTCTGGATTGTGCGGACCTGCAGGAGCGCTTAAATGAAGATGTGTTGGAATTACAAAGAGTAGCGCAGAGAGTTGCTGTTTTCCGTAAAAAGAATAAGGACCTTGAGCCGGAACGCGAATATATTGGCTATTTGCTGAAAGAATATATTGGGCAGGAGCTGCAAAAGACGCGGGAACGCTTTCAGCAGGAAGAGAGTGATAAGAAGGCTTGTCTTGATTTACAAAAACAAGCCAAACAAGAACTATCAGAGTTAATCGGCAGGTTGAATGAGCTGCATACTACGCAGGGACGTCTTCAGGGATTAGTGCAGGCTTATGATAATGTTGAGGAAAGCTATAATAAAAAGTGGCAACCTGGCGCTAGTGCTTTGCAGCGTAATATGCTGGGAGAATATGAGGCCGGTGCGTTAAAGGTTATGGCAGAAAAGCTGGTAGCTGATGAGCAGGAAGCCAGTGATAGGCAGAAACAGCAACAGCAGAATTTAAGTAGCCTGAAAACTGCGTTTAGTGACTTGGAGCGTAGCTTGCAGGATTGCTCAAAAGAAAGGGGCAGTAAAGAGCAACTCTTAGTTGAGCGTACCCAGGTTAAAAAACAGCTTGATGAACAGCTTGCAAAACGAAAAACCTTGCTGCAATATCTTCAGCTTGACGAGATATATCTTTTTGATAAAGAATATATTCAAAAAGAGCTATCCAAAAAGCTTTCGGAAATGGATGAAGCCAGAACAAAGCTGTTGCATAAATTAGATACAGTAAATAAAAAGTATCAGGGACTGCAGACTGGCAAAACCGTGGAGCTGTCAGCTGAACTGGTGCAGATGCTGGAGCGTTTGGGCATAAATATTGTATATGGCATGGAATGGCTGAAAAACAATAAAAATAGTGAGAAATTGAACCTGGAGCTGGTAAAACAGCATCCGTTCCTGCCGTATGCTCTGATTATGACAGGCAAAGAAATAGAAGACCTGCAAAGGGCTGAAAAAAATATTTATACTTCACTCCCGGTGCCGATTATTTTACGCGAAAGCTTAACGCAAGCTACACAGACAAAGGTCGATAATGGTGTCCTTAAAAGTGCAGATGCGAATTTCTTTATGCTATTTAACGATAATCTGCTAAACGAAGAAAAACTGCAGCGTCTGCTGGCTGAATTGAAGGCAAAGATGCAGAAGATTGAACAGGAGCTTCAGCAACGAAAGGCTGAATATGATTTATACAGTGCGAAATATAGCGAGCTGGTAGAACAGAGCCTTACCAAAGAAAGCTATGAGAGGCTGAAGGATGAGCTGCTTTCTTTGCAGGAGGCAATTGCCAAGCTACAGAAGCGGGAGAAGCAGTGCCAGGCAGAAAAAGCTGATAATTTACTGACACAGGAAAATATTAGCCAGGATTTAGCGAAAATAGGCCAGATGATAGAGAAGCTGAAACTGCATCAGGAGGCATTGCAGCAGCTGACAGCAAAATATCAACAATATCTGCTTGATAATAGCCAGCTATATGAATGCAGTAATATTTTGGCTAAAGCAGAAAATGCAAAGAAAAGTCTGGACGATAAGCTTGAAAAATTGCAAAATAAGCTGGAGTGGCAAATAAAATCTCTTGCGGATCTTTCAGGTAATATGAAAGATCTGAATGATGAAATGGCTCAATATGCAGGCTACAAGCAGGTGCCTAAGCCAAAAAATTTTGCTGATGAGATTGCGCAGAATGTTAATAAATTAAAAGCGCATCTTAAGAGTATTCAGGAAAAGCTTTCCGGAGAACTAAGAGCGCTTGAGGATAATAGAGCAAATCTTGCAAAGAAAGTGCAAAAGGTTGAACAAAAGCTGCGAGATAGAGCAAATCGTTTTGGACTTGAAAGTAAAGACTGGGTGAATGAACGTTATAGCGAAGCTAAAATGCAGGAGCTGGATGCAAAGCAGAAGCAGCTGACTCAAGATAAGAAAAAGCTTGGAGATGCACGTATAGATATTGAAAAAAGATTAACCCAGGTGCAGGGGGAGCAAAATAATATTCTCAGACAGATGGAAGAAAAATGCCATGCTGTTGAGCCTTTGCCTAAGGATGAAGTTGTTGAGAAAAATTTTGCGGAAGAGAAAAATATGCTTCAGTACAAGCGCAGTCTAAAGGAAAAGTTGCAAAAATCCTTGGGAGAACAGGAGCAGAATATTAGGGAGAATATTGTTGGCTTGGCTGAATATAGTGAAGGAGCGACAAATGTAGAGTGGTGTGAAAGCTTTAAATTGGAGGATTTTTCACAAGAAGAGCTCTCGAGTTATACGTTATCGTTGAGAAAAGAATATAAGACTGCTCAGGTGCAGGAAGATGAGGCGAAACGAAAGCTGGAGCAGGCTCTTATCAGGTTGCGTAACGTAGAAGCATTTCAAGAGGATTCTTATAAAAAATGCATAGATATGCTGCAGGAGCTCACGAGCGATGCTCAGATCTTTGTAAAGCAGCTTAATACTGTTTTAGAGTCCTATGTCAGAATATCTGAAAAGCTGCAGGTTGATATTGCTATAGTTAAGCAGGAAAAAGAACAAATCATTACTCAGTTAGAAGATTATCTCAAGGATGTTCACAAGCAATTAGGATACATTGATCGCAATTCAAGCATTCAAATTCGTGGTCATTATGTAAAAATGCTCAAATTGCAGCTTCCTGACTGGGAGGAAAGCGCTAATATATATCATCGTAGTATTACAGATTTAGTAGATACAATAGCGGAAAAAGGATTGGCAAAATTAAGCAAAGGTGAACCTCTCGCTGAACTGCTTGGTAAGCTGTTGACTACCAAAGAACTTTTTGATGCTGTTGTTGGTATTAATAATGTTCATGTGCAGATGTTTAAGGTTGAGGCACAGCGTGAAATACAGATTTCCTGGCGTGAGGTAGCACGTAATTCCGGTGGCGAAGGCTTTTTATCAGCATTCGTTATTCTTTCAAGCCTTTTGTATTACATGCGTCGTGATGATGCAGACGTTTATGCAGACCGCAATGAAGGCAAGGTACTAATGATGGATAATCCGTTTGCTCAGACTAATGCTGCGCATCTGCTTACGCCATTAATGGAGATGGCAGCAAAGAATAACACTCAGCTGATATCCTTTACCGGACTTGGTGGAGAGTCGATTTATAATTGTTATGACAATATTTATGTTTTAAACTTGATTTCATCTAAGCTGAGTAATATTTCTTATTTGAAGAGCAAGCATATTGCCGGTAATGATGGTGAGTTCCTGAGTCTGGCGCGTGTTGAGGTGACTGATGAAGGGCAGATGGATAGTCTGTTCTAAAAGGTATTTTGGCAGTAAGTAAGCCTCTATAAGAATTTTTAAATAAGACTATTGACAAAGCTTTAAGAAACGAGTATAATTATTATTGTTCCGAGTGATTGGAACTTATGCCGAAGTGGCGGAATTGGCAGACGCACTTGACTCAAAATCAAGCGGGTTCACGCTCGTGCCGGTTCGAGTCCGGCCTTCGGCACCAGTAAATTTAGGCTCTACAGCTTCGGTTGTAGAGCTTTTTCTGTATTTGTGGTTAAAAATTGAGGAGCAGAGGAATGCAAGTAGTATTAAGCGCAATTAACAGTAAATACATCCATACCGGCCTTGGCCTGCGCTATGTCGGTGAATATGCCAAAGCGCAGGGACATGAGGTAACATTAATAGAAGAAACTATCAACACACCGATTTTAGCGGTGTTGGAAAAAATCATGGCTGTACCGGCACAGGTCTACGGCTTTTCTGTGCATATATGGAATAAACCATTCGTTTTTAAACTTATACGAATGCTGCGCAAACTGCGTCCGCAAGCAGCAATCGTTATTGGCGGACCTGAGGTAGCGTTTGACGCGGAGAGAATTTTTACGGAGCTGCCGCAGGCAGACTATATCGTGCAGGGAGAGGGTGAACTGGTTTTCGGCGAGCTGCTGGAGTATTTGGTTGGCGGTGGCGCTGTCCCTCAGCATATTGCGTATCGCGAAGGGGAGCAGGTGAACCTGAATGGAGGCATTACCGTAATAGATGATATGTCATTGCTGCCGTTCCCATATCCTGATCTGGAAAAAATGCTGGCAGAGCATAAAATAGTTTATTACGAATGCACGCGTGGCTGCCCGTTTAATTGCGCGTATTGCCTGTCCGGCATATCGCGCTCTGTGCGCAAGCGTCCGCTGGAGCTTGTGCTGCGAGACTTGGACAGATTTATTGCTGCAGGCGTGCCGTTGGTGAAGTTTGTTGACCGTACCTATAATTTGGATGAAAAATATTTCCTGCCGATGATGCAGCATCTGGCACAGGCTGATACAAATGCAACCTTCCACTTTGAAATTAAGGCCGATATACTGTCTGAGCGCGTTATGGATTTTCTGGCGACGGTGCCTAAGGGACGCTTCCAGCTGGAAATCGGCATTCAAAGCACGCATCAGCCAACGTTAAAAGCTATAAACAGGCAGGATAACTGGGAGAAGCTGGCAGCAAATGTTAAGCGCTTGCTGTCCTTCGGTAATATGCATATCCATGTTGACTTGATTGCAGGCTTACCTTATGAGGATTTGCCGACCTTTGCCAAATCCTTTGATGATGTTTACGGACTGGGTGCGGATATGCTGCAGCTGGGCTTTTTAAAGGTTCTGCCGGGAACTCAGATGCGTCGTGAAACCGAGCAGCATGATTTGCGTTATATGGACGAACCGCCTTATGAGATTTTGGCGACTAAGTATATGCCGTATGAGGATATGCTGTATTTGAAGCACTTAGATAATATTTTGGACCAGACGGCCAACAGCGGTGGCTTTAAATATACGCTGAGGGCATTGCTGCGTGCTTCCGGCATGACAGCCTTTGCCTTTTACAGACAGCTGACGCAGTGGTGGGTGAAGGCAGGCTTTTACCCGCAGTCACATAACGCTAAGGGTGTAGCAGCTATCTTAAAGCAGTTTATAGAAGAAAATTATGTAGAGCAGCAAACGGAATTGCTGGAGATTCTGCGTTTTGACGTATTCTGCGAGATACCGCAATGGCGTCCGGAGTGGCTGAAGTGGCAGACGGAAGCAATTTTTGATGCAGTGTCTGCTTTTTGGCGCGATGAGGAAAAGGTGCGCCGATATATTCCTGCGTATAAGTTCAGCAGCTGGCGCCAAATCCATAAGCTGTACCCGATTGAATTGTTTAAAGCTGATTGGGAAACCGGTAATGCAGAAGAAATTTTTGTGATGCTGGATAACAGCGGCGAGCAGCAGAAGCTGATTAAATTGCCGATTGAGGAAAAATAGAACAGAATCAGTATAATAAAAAACGGGCTGACGAGAGAAAAAATTCTTGCGTCAGCTCGATTTTTTTTGAGAAATTTACGCGTTTTTTACCGTTTTTCGGTAGAAAATTTAACTTTTTTTGAGATTTTTTGAACAAATTTCAGATGCTTTAAAGCTTGTATACATGATGTTTCTTTTGAATACTGAGCCACGTGTATCACGAAAAAATGTTAAAAAAGTAACAAAAAAGGTGTTGACATAATGCAGGTCACATGGTATTATATA